>OGXO01000790.1_pt1 | contig 17764 bp, 8 predicted proteins | sample 1576321 | NCBI WGS metagenome assembly OGXO01 (sample SAMEA3541568, study PRJEB24748) | human gut metagenome | biome: human gut; feature: human-associated habitat; material: faeces | place: China | collected 2012 | reverse complement strand
GGCATCGGCGCACTGGCCATCTTCACCTTCATCAACAGCTGGAACGACTACTTCATGCAGTTGATCATGCTGTCCAGCACCAGCAACCTGACCATCTCCCTGGGCATTGCAAAGCTGCAGGCCGAGAACAGCACCGACTTCGGTCTGATCATGGCCGGTGCCGCACTGGCCGCCGTGCCTATCATCATCATCTTCCTCATTTTCCAGAAGTACTTCACCAAGGGCATTGCAATGGGTGCCGTTAAGGGCTAAAATTGCGACCGCGGCCTGCGGCCGAAACAGGGAGCAATTTTTGGCGCAGCGGTCTGCAAGACGCAAGTGCCGCCCAAGGCACGAAGCGGATGCAGGGCACCGCAAGAGGTTTTAAACGACCGCAGCCCATTCCAGAAAACGAAAAGAACCTGACATAAACATTACAGATAAGGAGAACAACCATGAAAAAGATGATCTCTCGCCGCAATTTCCTGAAGGTTTGTGCCGTTGCCGGTTCTGCCGTGGCACTGTCTGCCTGCGGCGGCAGCAAAAAGGCCGCTGCACCCGATCCTTCCAACACCGACCAGACCAGCTTTGACATCGTGGGCGGTCAGTCCGCCCTGAGCCCCGGCTACAACGACAACGAGGTGCTGAAGAAGCTGGCAGATAACGTGGGCGTTAAACTCAACTACGAGACCATGAGCGACTCCCTCAGCGAGCAGGTGAACATCCGCATTGCAGGCGACCAGCTGCCGGACGCCTTTATGGGTGTGGGCTTCTCCAACTACGATATCGCCAACTATGGTGCAGACGGCACCTTCCTGGACCTGACCCCCTATATCAACGCCGAGATCATGCCCAACCTGACCAAGATCCTGGACGAGCACCCCAACATCCGTGCAGCTATCACCATGAGCGACGGCTGCATCTACGGTCTGCCCGCTGCCGAGCAGATGGGCACTGCCGGCATCGGTGACGACGAAGATTACAGCATCTTCACCATTCCGCAGTTCTCCATGATCAACAAGCGCTGGCTGGACGAGCTGGGGCTGGAAGTGCCCACCACGCTGGACGAGCTGCACACCGCCCTGAAGGCCTTCAAAGACAACGATATGTCCGCCAAGGTCTACGGCAATGCACCCGGCAGCACCATCCCCATGTCCACCGGCTTTGACGAGTGGTGCTGGGGTCAGAACATCTTCTACGCAGGCTTCGGATTCACCAACTGGCCCAACGATGTGTGCAACGATCTGGTTCTGCAGAAGGACGGCAAGTGCCGCTTTGTCTGCGCCGAGGACAACTACCGCAAGGCGGTCACCTACTTCCACGACTGGTACGCCGAGGGTCTGATGGACGTGGAGATGTTCAGTCAGGATACCAACCAGCTGCTGGCTAAGGGCGCACAGGGCTATCTGGGCGTTTCCACCTGGTGGTACATCGAGGAACTGATGGGCGATTACGCCAAGGACTATGTGTTCCTGCCCGTGCTGGACGGCCCGGACGGCACTCACAACGTCACCGTGCGTACCGGCGGCGGTACCAACAGCGGCAACCTGAACGTGACCAACAAGTGCCAGAGCCCCGCCAACCTGCTGAAGTTCTTTGACCAGTGGTATGACGGCGAGACCGTGATGCAGCTGCAGTACGGCCCCATCGGCGTGTTCTTCACCGAGCAGGACGCCAACGGCAAGTGGAAGTCTATCACCGAGGAAGAAGCCAAGGCAAAGTACAACAAGGGTGCCGGTGAGCTGAAATCCACCTACGAGGTCTGGGGTCCCAAGCTGATCCTCAGCGAGTACTACGACAAGTACTTCTACATGGAGGACCGCGCCATCGAGCGTCTGACCGACCTGAAGGACTTCTGGATGCCCTTTGTGGACGACACCACCACCTACCCCATCGACTGCGTGTTCACCAGCGAGGAACTGGACACCATCGACCGCTACCGTGCGGATTTTGAGAACGCAGTCTCTGAGCAGGAAGGTCTGTGGCTGAAGGATGGCGGCCCCTCTGATGACGAGTGGAGCGCATACCTCGACACCCTGACCAATAGCTGCGGCATGGACAAGCTGCTGGAAGTTTACCAGGGCGCATACGACCGCTACAAGGCTAACGCCTGATTCTAAGACGCAAGGAGGCATCCGCGATGCCAAGTGAAATTTTGAACAAAGCCCGTGCCTACGAGGCCAAGCACGGCGCAGCGATCTCCCCGGAGGAACGCCCTGCTTACCACATGACTCCCTATGTGGGCTGGCTGAACGACCCAAACGGTTTCTCTTATTATAAAGGAAAGTATCACCAGTTCTATCAGTATAATCCCTACGATGTGCGGTGGGCGCCCATGCACTGGGGCCACGCCGTCAGCACCGACCTGCTGCACTGGGAGTATTTGCCCTGTGCGCTCGCACCGGATTCCCCGGCAGACAATGGCCCCGGCTGTTTCTCCGGCTCTGCCACCGAGATGGATGACGGCAAACAGCTGCTGATGTACACCAGCGTGATTGCAGAAAAGCAGCCCAATGGGGAGATGCGGGACATCCAGACCCAGAGCATTGCCATTGGTGACGGTCTCAACTACGAAAAGCCTGCCTGCAACCCGGTGCTGACCCAGAAAGACCTGCCGGAAGGCTTCAGCAAGTTCGACTTCCGGGACCCCAAGATCTGGCGTGAAGCCGACGGCACCTACTCCGCCGTCACCGTCTGCCTGGCCGAGGACGGCAGCGGCGCAGCAGCACTGTTCCAGAGCAAGGACGGCTTCGACTGGCACTTTGTCACGGTGCTGGAACGCTGCAACAATCAGTACGGCAAAATGTGGGAGTGCCCGGACTTCTTCCCGCTGGACGGCAAGCAGGTCTTGATGCTCGGCCCCATGGAGATGCTGCCCAAGGGCGAGTTCCACAACGGTCACAACGTGATTGCCTTCATCGGCAGCTATGACAAAGCCACCCACACCTTCACCAAGGAAAACGTGCAGCTGATGGACGGCGGCATCGACTTCTACGCCACCCAGACCACCCTTGCCCCGGACGGCCGCCGGACGGCATCATCAGATCCGTTGTCAATTGGCAAAAATGGGATGTCCTATCAAGGGAGATTTGAAGTATGGTTCTCCACGCTCCAATTCGGACGGGAGTATTTGCCTGCATGCCCGGAGAGTGAGATTCATACATCCTGTCTCCAAAGAACTGATAGAGCTTGAAGCTCCCCTTCCCGAAGGGAATTTATGGAAAGGATTTGCCATAGATTAACTCGGAATTCCACAGATTCATCTATTATGTTATTTATAGACGTTACGCAGTTTTTCTGTGGAAAACCGTGTAAATCTGTGGTTGGAACTTGCCAAAAGAGTAAACCTGCCTGCCATTTTTCTTGTAAACTCTAGCGACAGTTAGTTAATTCCTAAATAGGTAGTATATTTGCATCATTCGCTAACTATAATTTTCAATCATACCAAAGAAAAATACGAATGAAGGCATTTAAACTACTTGCACTTACTTCTTGTGTCTTGCTTGCAGCGGGAAATGGAGTAGCGCAACAGAACTATTCAAAAAGTGAAGGATTATTGCAGTACGTCGATCCGTATATCGGATCCGGTTATCATGGACACGTCTTTGTTGGGACGAGTGTTCCGTATGGAATGGTACAGCTGGGTCCTACCAATATCCATAAAGGTTGGGACTGGTGCTCGGGTTATCATTATTCCGATAGTATTTTAATCGGCTTTTCACATACCCATTTGAGCGGTACGGGTTGTACTGACTTATGTGATATTCTCATCATGCCATTGAATGAGATCCGTACCCCCAGAGGCAATCAGGATGATATACGTGATGGGTATGCTTCCAGATATTCTCATGCGAATGAAATCGCCCGTCCCGAATATTACTCTTTGCTTCTCGACCGTTACAACATCAAAGCCGAGCTGACGGCTACAGATCGTGTAGGCTTCCATCGTTATACTTATCCCGAAGGAAAACCAGCTTCCATATTGATCGACTTACGTGAAGGAAACGGATCGAATGCTTACGACAGCTATATCCGTAAGGTAGATGATTATACGGTAGAGGGGTATCGTTATGTGAGAGGCTGGAGTCCTTCCCGCAAAGTTTATTTTGTGTTGAAAAGTGATAAAAAGATAGAGCAGTTTACTGCCTATGACGATAATGCTCCGCAACCTTGGGACCAACTGAAAGTGGCATCGGTGAAGAGTGTCCTTACTTTTGGCAACGTGAAAGAAGTGAAGATAAAAGTCGCTCTTTCTTCTGTCAGCTGTGACAACGCAGCGATGAACCTGCAATCCGAACTTACTCACTGGGATTTTGATAAGGTGGTGGATATGAGTGCCGACCGATGGAACAAGCAACTGGAGAAGATGACAGTAGAGACTGATGATGAGGCTTCCAAGCGTGTATTCTATACCGCCCATTATCATACTATGATTGCCCCTACGCTTTTTTGCGATGTGAATGGAGAGTATAGAGGGATGAATGACATGATTTACACAGACCCGAAGAAAGCCAACTATACGACTCTTTCTTTATGGGATACCTACCGTGCATTAAATCCTTTGATGACTATTACTCAACCTGAAATGGTTGACCATGTAGTCAATTCGATGATTTCCATCTATCGTCAGCAGGACAAACTCCCTATCTGGCCTTTGATGAGTGGAGAGACCGATCAGATGCCGGGGTATAGCTCCGTGCCGGTGATTGCCGATGCATATCTGAAGGGATTTACCGGGTTCGATGCGGAAGAAGCATTGCAAGCAATGATAGCTACAGCTACTTATGAAAAGCAGAAAGGAGTACCTTATGTAGTCAAAAAGAGGTATATCCCTGCCGATAAAGTTCATGAAGCTACTTCCATAGCCATGGAGTATGCAGTGGACGACTGGGGAATTGCCGCTATGGCACGTAAGATGGGAAAGGCAGAAGATGCTGAAACTTTCTCAAAGCGTGCTCATTATTACAAGAACTATTTTGATTCTTCAATCCATTTCATTCGTCCGAAATTGGAAGACGGCTCTTGGCGTACTCCTTATGATCCGGCACGTTCCATCCACACAGTTGGAGATTTTTGTGAAGGAAACGGATGGCAATATACTTTCTTTGTACCACAAGACCCGTACGGGCTGATTGCCTTGTTTGGCGGTGACAACCCCTTTATTACTAAACTTGATAATTTCTTCACCAACAACGACAGTATGGGGGAAGGAGCATCGAGCGACATAACCGGATTGATCGGACAATATGCACATGGAAATGAACCGAGCCATCATGTTGCTTATCTTTATGCGTATGCCGGTGAACAATGGAAAACGGCGGAAAAGGTTCGTTTTATCATGAGCGATTTTTACACAGACCAGCCGGACGGCATCATCGGTAATGAGGATTGTGGCCAAATGTCTGCCTGGTATCTTCTTTCATCTATGGGACTCTATCAGGTGAACCCGTCGGATGGTGTATTTGTTTTCGGTAGCCCTTGTTTTAAGAAAGTAGAAATGAAGGTACGTGGTGGTAACACTTTTACTGTAGAAGCACTCAATAACAGCAAAGAAAATATCTATATCCAGAAAGTGTATTTGAATGGCAAGCCTTATGATAAGAGTTATATCACTTATCAGGATATAATAAATGGCAGCACATTGAAGTTTGTAATGGGGAAAAAGCCTAATAAGAATTTTGGTAAGGCTCCGGCAAACAGACCGGTTGTTTTGAATAAGATAAATGGATAAAGATGGCTTACTTATAAAAGACAGCTAATTGTTGAAAGGAGGAAGAAGCCTCCGACAATGAAAGAATAAAGCTGGTTCTCAATATTCAATTCAGTTTTCAATAGGTATTATAAGGCTTTCCGATTGTAGCATTTAATTCTGCTTCGGAAAGCTTTATTTTATACTAGAAACGGCTGAAAAGCAAATCCTTAACAAGAACTTACTGTTTTCAGCCGTTTTGGGGAATATAGTTTTAAGAAATAAGTTAGTCTTGATTATATCTTTCCTTTAAAAAAGAATGTAATCAAGACTATTTTTATAACTATGGAAGCGGATCAGCCTTTGCCGGTCGTTTCGGATCATAAACGGCTACTCCTACTTTGGAGTCAGCACAACCATAATACAAATACCATTTGTTTTTGAAGTAGACCATTCCTTCTATAAATACGGTTCCATCCACATATTGCCCGCTCTTTTCAAAGCTATCCATCGGACGGAAGAACGGTTCATCGAGACGGGTGATAAAGCGGGTAGGATTATTGGCGTCGAAGAGTGCTTGTCCGGCAGCATAGACATTGGCGGTATAGCGTTTGTCACCTCTTCCTGAATGGTTCTTACCATTATAAAGAAGGACGATTCCTTTCGGAGTGTAGATAGCCGGAGGTCCACATTCGGTGAGATGGCTGTCAAAGTAGCCGTCACGGGGAGAAAACAACTTCTTTAGGGAACCGTCAATGTTGACAATCGGTGTCCAGTGGATTAAGTCATCGGAAGTAGCTGCGAATACATGCTCTTCTCCCCAGTACATAAAGTATTTCCCGTTGATTTTCTTGATAATCTGCTTCCCTTTAACAACCTCGGTCAGGATAGAGCCGGACTTACAACCCAGGTTGAAGAACTTTCCATCAAATGCTTTGGCAAAAGCAGGACCGTGTTTTGTCCAGTCTTTTAGGTTGCGGGAGGTCGCTACTGCCAGGCGAGGTACATGGCGATTCCATTGGGTGTACATCATTACATATAATCCGTCATCGGTTACGGCAATTCGTGGGTCTTCGCAGCCGCCGGGCCATTCCAACTCTTTTTGTGAATCATTATCCGGATAGAATACAGGAGTCTTTTCCCGTTGGAAATGTGTGCCGTCGGTAGAAGTGGCATAACCGAGGCGGGAAGTCCGGTGTCCGATACCGACACCTGATTTATCCTCTGCACGGTATAACACGACAATCTCACCATTGTAGAGTGTAGCAGCCGGATTGAATGTATCGTTCGATTCCCACGCAATAGAATCTTTGGTCAATGGACAGTAAAACTTAGTGTTTTCTATAGGAGATATTACCGGATTGACATTCTTTGGACGTTCGAAACCACCGAAAGCCCAATCGGGTAATTTGTTCTCTTTATGATTGGAAGACTGTCCGTAGGCAGTACAGGTCATCATGGTTGTAGTAAGTAGGAATAAAAAAGTTGATTTCATATTGTTCATATTATATGGGTCATTTATTTTTTAGGAGTCATATACTCCCTACATATAAATTGGAAAATAAATAAAATGCTGTCATCTGTCACCTGATTGGGTATAAATGATTGATTATAAATATACTGCAGTGTGACAGCATGATGTGACGGCAAGGTGACGACAACTTTGCTGTCACTTTGTTGAAAGCAAGGATTTTATTGTTTCTCTGCTATGTGGGTACTTATTTCTCTATCCGGAGCGGTATTCAAGGATTATCAGACTATTACGGAAGAGAGAGCTTCAGTACTTGAAACTAAAAGTTCTATTGCTTGAAACTTTTGTTTCGTCAGCGGGAAACTTTAGTTTCATCGGTGAGAAACTCTAGTTTCTCTTACTTGAAACTGTGGTTTCAAAGGCCTGAAACTAAAGTTCTTCAACCTTGAAACTACTTTGGAAGCGTAAGCTTCAAGGTTAGAAACAGTTATCTCATAAGCGGGAATACAATAAAAACATAATAGAAGACTATTGGATACTATTCAGCAAGTCTACCTTTCCTTCATTCACGAGTTTTAGGATTAGTTCTCCGAACAGCGTATTTTGCCATGCAAACCAGGAACGAGTAAAGTTTTTCGGGTCGTTCTTGTGGAAAGATTCATGCATGAACCCTGTTCCGGCATCCGTATCCATCAGCATTTTGATGCAGGTCTTGATTTCTGCGTCGTTTTGACTGGTGAATGCTTTCATCATAATACTCATGGGCCAAATCATGTCATATCCGATGTGCGGACCGCCAATTCCTTCGCCGGCAGTACCTTTGAAGAAGTAAGGATTATCTTCGCTCCATACAAACTTACGGGTATTCTGATAAATAGGATCGTTCACTTTCACATCTCCAAGATAAGGCAGGGCAATGAGACTCGGCACATTGGCATCATCCATTAACAGTTGGTTGCCGAAACCATCTACTTCGAAAGCATAGATTTTGCCATATTTCGGATGATTGTAAACCGCATACTTTTTCAGGGCTGCTTCCACTTCGTTCGACAGTGTAGTACATTCTTTAGCTAAATCAGGTTTCTTGTTGACTGTATTCAGAATCTCGGCAGCTTTGCGCAATGAAGTTACAGCAAAGAAGTTGGACGGAACGAGGAACTGGAAAGTTGTAGCATCATCCGAAGGACGGAAAGCAGAAGCAATCAGTCCGACCGGCTTTACAGGATTACCCCAGCCGTCGTTGGTCATCGTATCGAGTGCACGTTCCGTTTTGCGTTGGAAACGATAAGGACCTTTCGGATCTTCTTTTCGTTGCTGTTCCTTAAACGTTTTCAAAACCTTGGCGATGGCTGTAAGCCATTCGTCGGAGAATATACTGGCGTCTCCCGTCGTCTTCCAGTAATGATAAGCGAGACGGATAGGATAACAGAGCGAGTCGATTTCCCATTTACGTTCGTGCAGTTCGGGCTTCATGTCCGTAAGGTCGCTCATCCATTCGCCGCCTTCGGAATTCATGTTGAAAGCATTGGCATACGGGTCGATATTGATACACTTGAACTGACGTTTGATAACGCCGGCCAGCATTTTTTTCAGTTTCGCGTCTTTGTTGGCAAGTTGCACGTAAGGCCATACTTGTGCACCCGAATCGCGCAACCACATGGCGTGAATGTCACCCGTATAAACAAACGTATCATCTTTACCGTCAAAATGAACAGTAGTATCCAGTGTGTTCGGGAAACAGTTTTCGAACATCCATGCCAAGCGGACATTCGTCAGCAGTTGCTTGATATGCGCAATCTGTTGTTCCACAGCTTGCGAGACAAACAGACGTTTCGATGCTTCCGGACGGTTCGTCTGATAGTTGTTGATTTGGGTATTATCTTGTTGGATGACAAAATCACTGTTCGTTATAGCCTGCATATTGCTAGCACCCAAGAGTGCTATGGACAAACAAAAGGCTTTAGTTATATTCATGGTAATAGTCTTTTTTTGTTGATTAGTATTGATTATGAAAGTGTTGCGGAGAAGAAGTGTTAAATCTCTGCAAAGAATTCAATCAGACAGGCATTGTCGAGCAGCCATTTATACTGCTCCTTGTTGTGTCCCGACCAATCCCTGCCTAATAATCCGTTTTCATCCCGGTAGTTTTCCCAGGCGTGAAGCGCATTCTCCACCATCGCATTGACATACGCCGGATTCTTGTCAATCTTATACAGAGCTTTCAGTCCTCTGAATAAGATTACGTTAAACCAGGCCATGTCTTTATGCACTTTGACAGTCGGATCTTTCTTATCGGCTTTTGTGCGGAAAAAGGCATCTGTTCCTGCGGCTGTTTGCCGTGCATCGCGCAAATACTGTTCATCTCCTGTTTCCTCATAGAGTAATACACCCGCCTGAATCATCTGTCCACTGTTGTAGGCGTACTTCTCTTTGGAAACTTTCCCTTTCAGGTTGATGTTATCCCAGTAAAGATGGTCGGTAGGGTCGCATAGATGCTTTTTCGTCCAGGCATACGTCTCTTTTGCTTTTTCGAGGTATTTGGCATCCTTCGTCAGCCGGTACAACTTGACGCCGAGCACAGTAGACGGTGCATTGGAACAAGTATGTTTCGCTTCCTTCTGCTGTTCACACCAAAAGATGCCACCATCTATCTCGTCGCTCCATCCACTGTAGATATATTGATACAATGCAACGGCTTTTTCCAAAGATGTGGGTTTGTGAGTCAGTTGGTAATAATCGCAGTAATCCAGTGCAATCCAGATGTTATCGTCATAATAACGTCCGTGCTGCCCGTACTTGGTGGGGTATGACTGATAACAGGCCGGCAGGCGGCTGTTATCCCAATACTGTTCCATCCCCGGTAGAATTTTTTTCTCGAGAATCTTTTTGTACTTCTTGTTTTCGGTCGCTTTGTATAAAGCCACACAACCCGACATCATTCCGGAATACGGCCATAGAAAAGAAGCCTTCAGCGTTCCGTTCTGCTGCGTTCCGCCCGCCAGATAAGTAATTTTTTGGTCGGGATTGACAGGATACGTTTCTGCTAGTAGTCCGTCATTCGTCTGATAGAGATTCAATACATTAGATAGAATCGAGTCGGCAATAGAAAGATAACGGGTATTTCCCGGTGTCTTTCCCACTGCGGAGGTAAGGCAAAATAACATACAGGCTACAAAACATATATTTCTCATAGGAATATCGGGTTGTGTGGTGAAACTTTCAGGTTATAACTAGATACAAAGATTATTTCTGCTGACGCTGTTCGAACTCCAGTTCCACCTTTACGGGGAAATGGTCTGAAGGAGTGCGCGCCTGATAAGTCTTGATGTCGATTTCTTCCGGGCAATCGTTCGCCTGCTTCTTTTCTCCCTTGCCTACGATGCTGCGGTAAGTATCCGTCAGCACACCATATTTTTTCACATGGAAAGACGGAGAAACGAATACATGGTCGATACGGCTTTCCGTAAAGCTGTTCGGGTCGAAGTCGTTGAACGTGCCGTTGATAGCATAGCGGAAGCCGGCCTTCTCGTAAGAGTCGCATAACACCCCTTTGCTCACAAAAGCATCATAAGACTGGTGGGTCTGGTCGACATTGAAGTCTCCCGTCAGGATGGCTGGAAGCTCTTTGTCTTTGCCAAGTTCTTTCATCTTGTCCTGTACGAGGAACGCACTTTCCACGCGTGCTTTCTTGCCGATATGGTCCATGTGCAGGTTGAAGAAAAGGAATTCGAAGCCGGTATCCTTGCATTTGAAGTGTCCCCAACTGCAAATACGCGGCAACACGGCATCCCATCCTTTGCTCGGCACGTCGGGAGTTTCCGATAACCAGAAATCACCTTTCTCTATCACGTCAAACTTGTCTGTGCGATAGAAAATAGCAGAATGTTCACCTTTCTCTTTGCCGTCGTCGCGGCCTACACCGATATAATCATAACCGGGTAATGCTTCTTTCATATCTTTCAGTTGATGAATAAAGCACTCCTGCGTGCCGAAAATATCGAAATCGTGGTATTGCACTATTTGGGCAATGACCGGGTAACGTTGTCCCCAACCGTTTCCGTTGATTGAATCGCCACCATTGGCGTTTCTCAAATTGTAGGAGGCAACGGTGATAGAAGTAGGCTGATAGTTACTTTGACAACCGCAAAAGACGATCGCAACAAGGGCAATTAGTAAAAGGTTTTTCAGTTTCATGTTTTTATAGTTTGTTTGGTAGATAATTCATTGATCTCCAAAAGTACAATATTTTATTCAAACGAAAGAGAGTAAGGTACATCTTTTTCTGTGGTTCCCCGTTGTTTATTGGGCACGGGGCTCATTTGAAATTGAATATTAGCACCTTTAATCAGCTGGTCATGTGTAAGGAAATTACGGGTTTGTGATTTCCCGTTTACTTTCATTTCCTTGATGTAGCGGTTGTCAAGCTGGTTGTTATCTGCCTTGATAGTGATGGTCTTTCCGTTCTCCAAATGTAACTTCGCTGATTTGAAAAGCGGGGTTCCTATGATATATTCATCCGTTCCCGGGCAAACCGGATAGAAACCGAGTGCGGAGAATACATACCAGGCGGAAGTCTGTCCGTTGTCTTCGTCACCGCAATAACCGTCGGGACCGGCGGTATATAGCTTGTTCATAATCTCACGTATCCAGTATTGGGCTTTCCAGGGCTCGCTCGAATAGTTGTAGAGATATACCATGTGCTGAATAGGCTGGTTGCCGTGCGCATATTGCCCCATGTTCATTACTTGCATTTCACGCATTTCGTGAATCATGCCGCGGCTTTCCATTCCCAGTTTACCCGGGATGACAAAGACGGAATCCATCATCGCGTTGAATTCTTTCTTGCCTCCCATCAGGTTGATAAGTCCTTGCGGGTCGTGGAATACGCAGAAGCTCCAGTGCCAGCTATTCCCTTCGCAAAATTCACCGCTCCAGTCCACTGCATCGAAATTCGGATTGAATACGCCTTTGTTGTCTTTGCCAACCATCAGTTTGCGTTCCGGATGATAGACATTTTTGTAGTTCAGCGCGTGTTTCTTATAAATGTCGATTTCGCTCTCCGGTTTACCGAGTTTCTTGCCTAATGTATAAATTGCCCAGTCGTTATATGCATACTCCAGTGTACGTGCAACGTTTTGTCCTATGCCGATATTGTTGGCAACATATCCCAGTTGGTTGTAAGACTCGTAACCGAGACGCCCCGAAGCAGTCCCGCGAAGATGTGCATTTGCTCCATGTTTCAATGCTTCCCAAAGAGTTTCGATATCATACCCGCGCAACCCTTTGATGTAAGCGTCGGCCACTACGGAAGCCGAGTTGTTGCCTACCATACAATCCCGATGTCCCGGGCTGGCCCATTCCGGTAGGAAACCGCTTTCCTTGTAAGTATTTACCAGCCCCTCCTGCATCTTTTGATTCATTGACGGATACATTAGGTTGAGGAAAGGGAACAAGCAGCGGAACGTGTCCCAGAATCCGGTGTCGGTAAACATATAACCGGGACGCACTTCACCGTTATAGGGGCTGTAATGCATGATTTCTCCTTTAGCGTCTATCTCGTAAAAGCTACGTGGGAAAAGCATGGAGCGGTACAGGCAGGAATAGAAGGTGCGCAGGTTATCAATGTTATCGTCTTCCACCTCTATCTTACTCATTTCACGGTTCCACACGTCTCTTCCGTTCGTTACCAATTGGTCGAAACTGTTTCTGCCCAGCTCTTTGAGATTTAATTCCGCTTGTTCAGGACTGATAAAGGAGGAAGCAACCCGTGCGTGTACGATTTCTCCCTTTTTCGTGGCGAATCCGATTACCGCACCTGTGTGGTTTCCTTTCGCTTCGATCTCATTCGGAAGAATGTTGTTTTCGGAAACTGTGGAAACGAATGTGAACGGTTTGTCGAATTGAACTACAAAGTAGTTTTTGAAGTTTTCCGGCACACCGCCGCTATTCTTGGTTGAATAGCCGATAATCTTGTTTTCTTTCGGAATCACTTTCACATAAGAACCTTTGTCAAAAGCGTCTACAATCACGTAGGCATTCTTTGTCTCCGGATACGTGAAACGGAACATGACGGCGCGCTCCGTAGGAGCAAGCTCGGTTGTTACGTCATGGTCGGCAAGGTACACCTTATAATAATAAGGTTTGGCAACTTCCGCTTTGTGAGAGAACCAACTGGCACGTCGGTCTTGATCGAATACCAGTCCGCCGGTGATAGGCATGATGGCAAACTGCCCGTAGTCGTTCATCCAGGGACTGGGCTGATGTGTTTGTTTGAATCCCCGGATTTTGTCGGCATCATACGTGTACGCCCAACCGTCTCCCATTTTACCGGTCTGCGGTGTCCAGAAATTCATTCCCCACGGCAATGCCGTAGCCGGATACGTGTTTCCGGTAGACAGTTCAAACTTGGATTGAGTGCCTACCAATGTGCTGACATAGTCTACCGGATTCTTAACGGCAGAAGATTGCAGGCTGTACAACACGGCACCTCCAAGAAATAGCAAGTGTTTAAATGAAAAATGTGTTTTCATGAACAAATGAATTTATTGATTTGAAAATAATTTCTACGACGAAAATAGGGAGAAAAGGAATGTGCTTCTAGTAATAGAGGGGCTAAATCGTTTCTTGTCGCTGAAATTAACTACTCTGGCACGGAGCTTTACTTATATTCCGGCCAAAAAAAAGCTCGGAATGTTTTTTTGTTTACCTTTGTCATATAGCAAATCTAAGAATAATACACTATGGGAAAACAGTTGGTTTTTATTCTATTCTTTTTTCTTAATCTGTTGATACATAACGCTTATGCTTATAATTTGAAGCAAGTTGCAGATAAAGAGTATATGTCTAATAGTTCGATTACATCTCTGTGCCAGGATGAGCGTGGATTGATGTGGATCGGGACCTGCGACGGGCTGAATATTTATGATGGACAGGAGATTGAGGAATTTAAGACTCGTGACAAGGAGGATTACTTATCTGGTAATCTGATTGACAATATTGTGTATACGGGCGAAGATATTTACTGGATTCAAACCTACTATGGGCTGAACCGTTTGAACCGGAAAACCAATACAATCACTCACTATAATGAATTTCAGAAACTCTTCTTTATGAATAAGGATAGTCATGGTAATCTGTTCATTATCCAGGATAGTAACTGCATTTATTATTATCATAAAAAAGAAGGAGTCTTCAAGAAAATCAATATCACGGGAATCCCGATTTCCGATATCGTAAACTTCTTTATCGACGGTAACAACCGGATGTGGGTAGTCATGAAAGGATATAACCGCTGTTATGATATACAGCAGGAAGCCGCATCGGGAGATATCACCCTGTTACCCCAGAAAACGAACCTGATTTATCAGACTTCCTTGATTTATTGTTTCAATGACGAGCAATCTCTTTATTACATAGACAAGGAATTTAATTTCTATGCTTTCCATATTCCGACCCAGAAGAATGAGTTTATTGCCAATCTGGGTAAGGAAATACAGGAACGTGGCAAAATTTCTTCCATCGTTCATTATCATAACAGCTATTTTGTGGGCTTTTTGATGGATGGTATTCTGCTGTTGGAGAAACAGAAGGAGACGAATCATTATCAAATTCAGTCGTTACCTATCAACAGCGGTGTATTCTGTCTCAAGAAAGACCGTTTTCAGGATGTTGTTTGGATTGGTACCGACGGGCAGGGTGTTTATCTTTATTCGAACCCGCTTTATTCTATCAAATCAATGGTGCTTAGCAATTATACCGAGAAAATAGAACGCCCCGTGCGTGCCATCTATCTTGATGATGAACGTACTTTCTGGGTGGGAACCAAAGGAAACGGAATTCTTAAAATCTATGATTACGAATTCGATAAAAACATCTCCGACTGTCGGGCGGAGGTGTTGACTACCTCTAATAGTGCTTTGAGTAGTAATGCCGTTTATTGTTTTGCCAAGAGCCACCGGAATTTGCTTTGGATAGGAGACGAAGAAGGATTAACTTATTATTCATATCGGGAAAAACGTATCAAGAGTATACCAATACGGATCGGTAACGAAGATTTCAAATACATCCATGACATTTACGAAACAGCAGATTCCGAACTGTGGCTGGCGAGTGTCGGCATGGGAGTGGTGAAAGCTCGTATTGCCGGAACACCGGACAATCCGGTGATTGTGGATGCGCAACGTTACATCATCAATGACGGCGAACTGGGATCGAACTATTTCTTTACTATTTATGCGGAGAATGAAGCCAACCTGTTGTTTGGCAATAAAGGATATGGGGTATTCCGCTATAACGAAACGACGAATGGCCTGGAACCGGTGTCTACTCACAAATACGAAAACATGACCCTGAATAATATTCTCGCTATCAGTAAAGACAGCAGCAATAACTATCTTTTCGGAACGAGCTACGGATTGATAAAGTACACATCGGAAACCTCTTATCAGCTCTTCAATGCCAAGAATGGTTTCCTGAATAATACCATTCATGCAATTCTTAGAAACTCGTCCGACGACTTCTGGTTGAGCACCAATCTTGGATTAATCAATTTCGATACGAAAAGGAATGTCTTTCGTTCATACGGTTTTGGAGATGGTTTAAAGGTGGTAGAGTTTAGTGACGGAGCCGCTTTTCGGGATTCCCAGACTGGTACTCTGTTCTTTGGCGGAATCAATGGAGTCGTAGCTATCCGGGCGGATGGCCGTCCGGAGCAGCTTTATATGCCTCCTGTTTATTTTGATAAGCTGTCTATCTTCGGTGAACAATACAATCTGGGCGAATTTCTCACCCGGAAAAAAGAAACTGAAGTCTTGAATTTGCAGTATGACCAGAATTTCTTTTCTGTTTCATTTGCCTCTGTGGATTATCTGAATGGTAATAACTGTACCTATTTCTATAAACTAAAAGGATTGAGTGACCAATGGGTAAACAATGGTTCGGAAAGCGGAGTCTCTTTTACGAATATGGCTCCCGGCGAATATACCTTACTGGTGAAATATTACAATAGTGTTTTTGATAAAGAGAGTGATGTCTATTCTCTGGTGATTCGTATAGGTGATCCGTGGTATGCTTCCTGGTGGGCTTATTTGATTTATGCCCTGTGTCTGCTTTTACTGGCAGCCTTGCTGATACGTTCCTTTATCCTGCGCTCCAAACGTAAAAAGCAGGAATTGCTGAACGAGATAGAGAAACGCCATCAAAAGAATGTCTTTGAGTCCAAACTTCGTTTCTTTACTAATATCGCACATGAATTTTGTACTCCGCTGACTTTGATTTATGGTCCTTGCGGACGAATCCTTTCATCGAAGGGACTTAGTAAATTTGTCGTAGACTACGTACAGATGATTCAGACGAATGCGGAGCGTCTCAACAACCTGATTCATGAGTTGATCGAATTCCGTCGGATTGAAACGGGAAACAGGGAAGTGCGGGTTGAATCATTGAATGTGTCTTCCATTGTGAAAGGAATAGCCAAAACGTTTGTTGAAATGGCTAAATCCAGAAACATCACTTTTTTGAGCAAGATACCCGAGCAGGTGATGTGGAACTCGGACAAAGGATTCCTGAATACGATCATTATTAATCTGATTTCTAATGCCTTTAAATATACTCCCGACGGACAGAGTATCAAGATTGAAGTGGATACGAGCCGGGAAAATATGCTGGCTCTTCGTGTAGCAAATGAAGGAAGTACCATCAAGGAAAAGGATTTTCAGTATATTTTTAATCGGTATGCCATTTTGGATAATTTCGAGAATCAGGATGAAAAGAACTTTTCACGGAACGGACTGGGGCTGGCTATTTCTTATAATATGGCTAAGTTGCTGAATGGTACATTGAAAGTGGAAAACACTTCTGACGGATGGGTGATGTTTACATTAACCTTGCCGGTCATGGAGCTGACTACCGGAGTGTCGGAAACCAAACGACTGATGGCGGAATACATCCCTAAGATAGATACTCAATCGATACTGAAACTTCCCCAGTATGAGTTTGATAAGATGCGTCCTACGCTTTTGGTTGTCGATGATGAAATCGAAATGCTATGGTTTATTGGAGAAATCTTCTCGGCTGACTTCAATGTGGTAACCTTGCAAGATCCTGAACGGCTGGATCAGGTGATGAATGAGGTTTATCCGAATGTGATTATCTGTGATGTCATGATGCCGGGAATGGGTGGCATTGAACTGACCAGGCGGATTAAATCGGTGAAAGAGACGGCGCATATTCCTATTATTGTGGTTTCCGGACGACACGAGATGGAACAACAGATGGAAGCCCTTTCTGCCGGTGCGGAAATGTATATCACAAAACCGTTTAGTGCGGAGTATCTTCGTATCTCTGTCTGTCAGGTGATAGAACGGAAAGAGGTGTTGAAAAATTATTTCAGTTCGCCGATCAGTTCTTTTGAAAAGTCGGACGGGAAGTTGACGCATAAAGAGTCGAAGAAGTTCCTACAGTCGGTTTTGAAGATTATCAATGATAATATAACGAACAAAGATTTGACTCCACGTTATATCGCCGATCGGCTGGCAATCAGTCCCCGGAGTCTTTATCGGAAGATGGAAGACGTTCCCGAAACCACGGGGCGCTCGCTTGAAGAAATAGAGAAATACTGGCAAAAA
>OGXO01000774.1_pt1 | contig 17934 bp, 9 predicted proteins | sample 1576321 | NCBI WGS metagenome assembly OGXO01 (sample SAMEA3541568, study PRJEB24748) | human gut metagenome | biome: human gut; feature: human-associated habitat; material: faeces | place: China | collected 2012 | reverse complement strand
GAACGTAGTTAAAAATAAAAGGCATCACAGTGGTGAATAATGCCGCTTTCGGCCAGGCCGGATTAATCGCCGTCAATTCAGCGCGAGCAGATTCATAGTGCGCAACCTCCCCGAGTCCCGCGGACGCCAGCATCGCCACCATCAGGCATTTTTCTTTATGCTGCTGTTGTAAATCGCCATACAGCGACAACAGGTCAGGTTGTGAAACAGCAAAGAAATCCGCCTCAATACTGGTTTTCGCCATCTCTTGCGCCCACTGTTTCATTTCACTAAACAGTTGCTGTGCGATTTGTTGTTCGCCCAGCAGTCGCAGCGCCATTCCTTGCCAGAAGAGATAATCAACCGGCTGATCGTTGTAATAACTGTGAATGTTAATGGTGCGATCGCCAGTCGCCGCCAGACGTAAACAACGCATCGCTTCAGTTTCATCTCCCTGCGCGTTGGCGCATATCGCCTGCCAGAACCAGATGTCGTTATCAGTTTGCCCCGGTAAACGGCCTTCGCTTAAATTCTCCGGATAATGCAGCGCGGCATGAAGCAGTTCGCTGGCCTGCTGCGGCTCTCTGGCATCAAGATGCTGCCAGGCGCGTAATAACTGGTTGAGGATAAACTGACTGGTGATCTTCCCTTCCCCGCCTTCCCACGGGTGGAATTTGCGCGTGGCGAGAATGTCCGCCGCTTTGTCTGCCTGACCCGTGAGATGCCACAAATTGAGCAGTTCTGCGGTCATGTCGTCGCGTTTCAGCGCAATTTCCAGATTATTTTCCAGACGCGCCAGTCGTTTCTCCGGTGTGGCTCCACTTAACTTATCCAGCAAATCCCGTTCGAAAAGCAGACGTGCATCCTGCGGCGCAAGCTGATAAGCATTATCAAGATAACGCGCGGCCAGCTCATAATCGTGTTGCTTATTCCACGCATGGATCGCTAACCCGCGCCAGCCGTCGGCAAACTCCGGCGACATCTCTACGCAACGTTGCCATAAGGCAATGGCTTTGCCGTAGCTACGCTTGTTGTAGTAGAAGCAGGCCAATAAATGACGGGCAAACCAGCACTCTTCAATACTCTCCAGCGCCGCCACTTCTTCCAGCGTATTCGGGAAACGGACAAACTGCGGGAAGACATCAATGGCTTTTGCGACCAGTTCGCCGCGTTCGGCTTTCGGCAATAAACTCGCCTGCAGATAAAGCGGCAGCGTGCGCTGGCAGTCCAGTGCGTTCAGCATCTCTGCCGCCAGGGTAGGCATTCCCCAGTTAATCAGTTGCCCGGCGGTCATCAGGGCGTTAACGTCGCGTCCCTGACACAGACCGCGCCACTGCGCGAGGGCTGATTCGCTACGACCATCGAACCAGTTCAGCCACCACAGAGTGGCGTTCAGCGGATAATCGCGCAGCAGTTTCTCGCGCTGCAAACGCGCGTTGTCCTGACGACCACTTAACACCAGCAGCAGATTATGCAGGCAAAGCACTTCCTGATTGGTTGGGCAGGCGCGAAGACTTTGTTGGCAAAAATCCAGACCAGCATCGAAGTGACCATTACGCGCCGCCAGTCGTGCCAGACCATAATAGCCACCTGCTTTACTATTGCCGCTCCAGACCGCCCGCCAGAAATCCTCTTCGGCTTGTTGATATTGTCCCTGACGTTCGTAAGCACTGGCGCGAATCAAACTGGCCTGTCCGCACTGCGGATTTTTGTTCAGCGCATGTGCGCGTTTCAGCGCCTGAGTGGCATACGCCACCGCTTGCGGGAAATCGGCGCGGTTATATTCCAGCATCGCCAGCGCCAGGTTACAGCGATAATCCAGCGGATCCAGCGCCACGCCGCGCAGGTAGTAATCGAACGGTGAACGGCTGGCGTGATGATATTGCTCCAGATGCTGACCGATAAACCAGGCTTCATCTGTACTGGTAATGTCTTGTGCTGACAGTGGCGCTTTGGCGACGTCCGGCAACGGCAACGCTTGCGGCTGATGTTCATGATAACTCAGTACAATATTGCCGTCGGCATCGGAGAGCTCAATGGTCAGTCTGTCAGGATTGATACCGTGCAACACGCCCTGGATGGCGGTCGCTGGTGTCAGGGCCACGGCATCATCGAGCAACGCGTTGCATTTGCCGATTTCGCGGATCGCCAGGCGGTATCCGTTCAACGGAGAGATGGCATACAGCCCCCACTCAATCCCCCGCTCACTACGCTGGAGTTTTATCACCGCATCGCGGGAGGCATTTTGCACCATGCCCAGAGAATGATAAGGCAGGAAATACTGCTCGAAACGCTTCTCCTCGTAAGCATCAAGCCAGGTAAAATCAGGCTGGTTATCGGCAAAAATACCGGTCATCAGTTCGATATACGGGCCGTTATTGTCAGTCAGGCTCTTATCCCACGCCTGGCCAAATTCACTGTGTCCCCAGCTCCACTGTTTTTTACCTGGCGCAATATGGTGGTTGGCAACGTGTAGCAAACCACCATCTTCATCGTGACACCACGCGCCAACAAAATCGTACTGTGATTTTTCAGCCATATATGAGGTTGGAACGGGCACATTTTTATAGCGAGAAATGTCCACTCCGGCGGAGTAGTCCACTTTGTAGTAAGTGCCGGTGGCGATGGGGAAAGCGGAGACGGCCCGTTTGCCGTGATCAAACACCGCCGTTACATCCGGCGGGAAGACGCTCTGATGCCCTTCACCCCCTTTCACTGCCGGGTTGGCCCACCACAAGAAATGACGCGGCGTGGCGTTGCCGTTATAGACGCGACTGGCGATTTCCAGCGCCGCCCGGTCAGGACGCAGGGTGAAACCTGTCATCACCTGTAAACCGTGCATCGGCTCCGTTTCGCCGACCCACACCGTCTGTGCGCCGTCGTCATGGGCTTCGAGGGTGAAATCAACGGGCATAAAGGTGGTCGGGCGATGGTGTTGCGGCCAGTTAAACTCAATCCCGCCGGAGATCCACGGTCCCAGCAGCCCCACCAGCGCAGGTTTAATGACTTCATTGTGATAGACAAAATCGCGCTGTTTCACTTTATCCCATGCGCGATGCACCCGACCGCCCAGTTCCGGCAGGATCATCACTTTGATGTAGTCATTTTCCAGCCACACCGCCTGCCAGGATTTCAGGGTTTTCTGCTCGCTCAGCGTATCGGTCACGCCGTAGGGATAAACCGCGCCGGACGATCCCTGATAAACGCGATTTTCCAGGAACATGGGATGTATATCCTGCGGCCCGGTTTCATAGGTCGGGATCTCAACGCGCTCTTGCCACACTTTTACTGGAGTCATGGTGCCCTCAATATTAACAAGACATACTGAATTAAAAGATTTGTGGCAGTGTATTGAACAATCTGGCAATGTTTTCGCGGAATAATCACGCAATTAACTAAACAAGGTTTAGTGAAGATGAGAGCCTGCATTAATAATCAACAGATTCGCCACCATAACAAATGCGTGATTCTGGAACTGCTGTACCGGCAAAAGCGCGCCAATAAATCAACGCTGGCCCGGCTGGCGCAAATTTCGATTCCGGCAGTCAGTAATATTTTGCAGGAACTGGAAAGCGAAAAACGGGTGGTAAATATCGACGATGAAAGCCAGACGCGCGGGCATAGTAGCGGTACATGGCTGATTGCGCCGGAAGGTGACTGGACGCTGTGCCTGAACGTGACGCCCACCAGTATTGAGTGTCAGGTCGCTAACGCCTGTTTAAGTCCGAAAGGTGAATTTGAGTATTTACAGATTGATGCACCGACGCCGCAGGCGCTGCTGTCCGAAATCGAAAAATGCTGGCATCGCCACCGTAAATTGTGGCCGGACCGTACCATCAACCTGGCGCTGGCAATCCACGGTCAGGTTGATCCGGTGACTGGCGTGTCGCAAACCATGCCGCAAGCGCCGTGGACAACGCCGGTTGAGGTAAAGTATCTGCTGGAAGAGAAGCTCGGCATTCGGGTGATGGTCGATAATGACTGCGTGATGCTGGCGCTGGCGGAGAAATGGCAAAATAATTCGCAGGAACGGGATTTCTGCGTGATCAACGTTGATTACGGCATTGGCTCGTCGTTCGTGATTAACGAGCAAATTTATCGCGGCAGTTTGTATGGTAGCGGGCAAATTGGTCACACCATCGTTAATCCGGATGGCGTCGTCTGCGACTGCGGGCGTTACGGCTGCCTGGAAACCGTCGCCTCGTTAAGCGCATTAAAAAAACAGGCGCGGGTATGGCTAAAATCACAACCGGTTAATACTCAGCTTGATCCTGAAAAACTGACTACCGCGCAGTTAATCGCTGCCTGGCAGAGTGGAGAACCGTGGATCACCAGTTGGGTTGATCGCTCTGCCAACGCCATTGGTTTGAGTCTGTATAACTTCCTCAACATCCTCAATATTAATCAGATTTGGTTGTACGGTCGCAGTTGTGCCTTTGGTGAGAACTGGCTTAATACCATTATTCGCCAGACGGGATTTAACCCGTTCGACCGCGACGAAGGACCGAGCGTGAAAGCGACGCAAATTGGCTTTGGGCAATTAAGCCGCGCACAGCAGGTGCTGGGAATTGGCTATTTGTATGTTGAGGCGCAGTTACGGCAGATTTGATGGCGCAATAACGTAGAAAGGCTTCCCGAAGGAAGCCTTTTTTCAACAGATTAACCGTTTCGCTTATGCGTAAACCGGATAACGTGCGCAGATGTCGAGAACTTTACCTTTGATGCGCTCGATAACAGCTTCATCATTGATGCTGTCCAGCACGTCACACATCCAGCCAGCCAGTTCTTTCGCTTCGGCTTCTTTAAAGCCACGACGGGTAATCGCCGGAGTACCTACACGAATACCGGAGGTCACAAACGGGCTCTTCGGATCGTTCGGTACGCTGTTTTTGTTGACGGTGATGTTAGCACGGCCCAGAGCGGCGTCAGCTTCTTTACCGGTCAGGTTTTTATCAACCAGATCAACCAGGAACAGGTGGTTATCAGTGCCGCCGGAAACCACTTTGTAGCCGCGTTCCAGGAACACTTCTACCATCGCTTTAGCGTTTTTAGCGACCTGCTGCTGGTAAGTTTTGAACTCAGGCTCCATCGCTTCTTTCAGAGCAACCGCTTTACCAGCGATTACGTGCATCAACGGGCCGCCCTGACCACCAGGGAAAACGGCAGAGTTCAGTTTTTTGTACAGCTCTTCGCTACCACCTTTCGCCAGGATCAGGCCGCCGCGCGGACCCGCCAGGGTTTTGTGAGTGGTGGTAGTAACAACGTGAGCATGAGGAACCGGGTTCGGGTAGACGCCAGCAGCAACCAGGCCCGCAACGTGCGCCATATCAACGAACAGGTAAGCACCGATGCTGTCAGCGATTTCACGCATTTTCGCCCAGTCCACCACGCCGGAATATGCAGAGAAGCCACCGATAATCATTTTCGGTTTGTGTTCTTTGGCTTGTTTTTCCAGATCGGCGTAGTCGATATGACCGGTAGCATCGATACCGTAAGGAACGATGTTGTACAGTTTACCGGAGAAGTTAACCGGAGAACCGTGAGTCAGGTGACCGCCATGCGCCAGATTCATACCCAGAACGGTATCGCCTGGTTCCAGCAACGCAGTGTACACCGCAAAGTTAGCCTGGGAGCCGGAGTGCGGCTGGACGTTAGCGTAGTCAGCGCCGAACAGTTCTTTCGCACGATCGATCGCCAGTTGTTCAACGATATCAACATACTCGCAACCGCCGTAGTAGCGTTTGCCCGGATAACCTTCAGCATATTTGTTGGTCAGCTGAGAACCCTGCGCCTGCATTACGCGCGGGCTGGTGTAGTTTTCGGAGGCGATCAGTTCGATGTGCTCTTCCTGACGTACTTTTTCCTGCTCCATAGCCTGCCACAGTTCGGCATCATAATCGGCAATGTTCATTTCACGCTTTAACATCCGCATCTCCTGACTCAGCTAACAATAAAATTTTTGGCCTTTATAGGCGGTCCTGTTGGACAACGGCGAACAGTATAACCGAATCATTGTGCGATAACAGGTCTTGACAAAGGAATTTACGCAAACGATTACCTTCAGGCTACGCAAGGCTTTGGAGAATAAAGAGCTTGCAACCGGAAACGGATTTCTTTTCAGGTTTGTGATGCAAATTTTTCACTTCATCACATTCTTTCTGAAAAACACCAAAGAACCATTTACATTGCAGGGCTATTTTTTATAAGATGCATTTGAGATACATCAATTAAGATGCAAAAAAAGGAAGACCATATGCTTGACGCTCAAACCATCGCTACAGTAAAAGCCACCATCCCTTTACTGGTGGAAACGGGACCAAAGTTAACCGCCCATTTCTACGACCGTATGTTTACTCATAACCCAGAACTCAAAGAAATTTTTAACATGAGTAACCAGCGCAATGGCGATCAACGTGAAGCCCTGTTTAACGCTATTGCCGCCTACGCCAGCAATATTGAAAACCTGCCTGCGCTGCTGCCAGCGGTAGAAAAAATCGCGCAGAAGCACACCAGTTTCCAGATCAAACCGGAACAGTACAACATCGTCGGTGAACACCTGTTGGCAACGCTGGACGAAATGTTCAGCCCGGGGCAGGAAGTGCTGGACGCGTGGGGTAAAGCCTATGGCGTCCTGGCTAATGTATTTATCAATCGCGAGGCGGAAATCTATAACGAAAACGCCAGCAAAGCCGGTGGCTGGGAAGGTACTCGCGATTTCCGCATTGTGGCTAAAACACCGCGCAGCGCGCTTATCACCAGCTTCGAACTGGAGCCGGTCGACGGTGGCGCAGTGGCAGAATACCGTCCGGGGCAATATCTCGGCGTCTGGCTGAAGCCGGAAGGTTTCCCGCATCAGGAAATTCGTCAGTACTCTTTGACTCGCAAACCGGATGGCAAAGGCTATCGTATTGCGGTGAAACGCGAAGATGGCGGGCAGGTATCCAACTGGCTGCACAATCACGCCAATGTTGGCGATGTCGTGAAACTGGTTGCTCCAGCAGGTGATTTCTTTATGGCTGTCGCAGATGACACACCAGTGACGTTAATCTCTGCCGGTGTCGGTCAAACGCCAATGCTGGCAATGCTCGACACGCTGGCAAAAGCTGGCCACACAGCACAAGTGAACTGGTTCCATGCGGCAGAAAATGGCGATGTTCACGCCTTTGCCGATGAAGTTAAGGAACTGGGGCAAGCACTGCCGCGCTTTACCGCGCACACCTGGTATCGTCAGCCAAGCGAAGCCGATCGCGCTAAAGGTCAGTTTGATAGCGAAGGTCTGATGGATTTGAGCAAACTGGAAGGTGCGTTCAGCGATCCGACAATGCAGTTCTATCTCTGCGGCCCGGTTGGCTTCATGCAGTTTGCCGCGAAACAGTTAGTGGATCTGGGCGTGAAGCAGGAAAACATTCATTACGAATGCTTTGGCCCGCATAAGGTGCTGTGATTTGATGTTGCCGGATGGAAACATCCGGCAACCCTTGACGCGGTTTAAATTGCCGCGTCGTCTTCTTCACCGGTACGGATACGAATGACCCGTGCCACGTCAAAGACGAAGATTTTACCGTCACCGATTTTGCCGGTTTGCGCCGTGCGAATAATGGTATCGACACAGGTATCGACAATGTCGTCCGGTACGACAATCTCAATTTTCACTTTCGGCAGAAAATCCACCATATACTCCGCGCCGCGGTACAGCTCGGTATGGCCTTTCTGGCGGCCAAAACCTTTCACCTCAGTGACCGTCATGCCGGTAATGCCGACTTCAGCCAGTGCTTCGCGAACATCGTCCAGCTTGAAGGGTTTAATAATCGCATCAATCTTTTTCATGCTATTCCTTGAAAAGGTCGCCTGTCTTTTGATCTGCTAAACGTAACACATAACGCCAATTCATTCCTTGAAATCGTTTGCATCCAGCTCGTGTCGGGAAAGCAGTTTATAAAATTCTGTCCGGTTGCGCCCCGCCATTCTCGCCGCGTGGGTGACGTTGCCTTTGGTAATTTGCAGCAGCTTACGCAAATAGTTGAGTTCAAACTGATTACGTGCCTCAACAAAGGTTGGCAGCGCCGTATTTTCACCCTCCAGCGCCTGCTCCACCAGCGCATCACTAATCACCGGAGATGAGGTCAGCGCCACGCACTGTTCAATCACGTTGACCAACTGGCGCACATTACCCGGCCAGCTAGCGGTCATCAGGCGTTTCATCGCATCGGTGGAGAACGCGCGGACAAACGGTTTATGTCGCTCTGCCGCCTGGCGCAACAGGTGATTTGCCAGTAGCGGAATGTCTTCTGTGCGCTCCGCCAGTGCCGGAATTTTCAGGCTGACAACGTTGAGGCGGTAATAGAGATCTTCGCGGAATTCCCCGCGCGCCATCGCTTTTGGCAGGTCGCGGTGAGTGGCAGAAATAATCCGCACGTCGATATCAATATCGCGGTTACTGCCCAGCGGGCGCACTTTACGCTCCTGCAACACGCGCAGCAGTTTGACCTGCAACGGTGCAGGCATATCGCCAATCTCATCAAGAAATAGCGTACCGCCTTCCGCCGCCTGGAATAAACCTTCGCGATTGCTGACAGCGCCAGTAAACGCGCCACGTGCATGACCAAACAGCTCCGACTCCAGCAACTGCTCGGGCAATGCGCCACAGTTAATAGCAATAAATGGTTTGCTGTTGCGCGGGCTCGCGTTGTGGATAGCCTGGGCGAAAATCTCTTTCCCGGTGCCGCTCTGGCCGTTAATCAAAACGCTAACGTCTGATTGTGCCACCAGCCGCGCCTGTTCCAGCAAGCGCAGCATCAGCGGGCTGCGGGTGACAATCGCCTCGCGCCAGCGTTCGTCGGTGGCTGGCGCGGATTGTTCCAGCGCATCGTCAATTGCCTGATATAGCGCATCTTTATCGACAGGCTTGGTGAGAAAACTGAACACGCCCTGCTGTGTTGCAGCAACGGCATCAGGAATAGAACCATGCGCGGTAAGAATAATTACTGGCATTCCCGGCTGCACTTTCTGGATTTCAGCAAACAGCTGCATACCGTCCATTTCATCCATCCGCAGGTCGCTGATGACTAAATCTACTTTTTCGCGATTCAGTACCCGTAATCCTTCAGCGCCACTTTCCGCTGTGACCACGCTGTAGCCTTCGCTGGTCAGACGCAGGCCAAGCAGTTTCAGCAATCCCGGATCGTCATCGACCAATAATAAATGCGCAGGTTTATGGCTCATCAGGAGTGACCTCATCGGTGGATGGCGCGGGCTTTTCACTCTCGTGTGGCGTATCCGGCGAGAAATTTCCAGCCGGTTTGCGGGTCGAGAGCTGGCGTTCAATATCAGTCAGGTTTTCCAGCTTGCGGGTGGTGAGTTCCAGTTGCTGTTGTAGAACGTGATGTTGCTGGCGCAAAGTATCCAGCTCGCTGTCGCTGGACTGCTGGAGTTTACTGTAGCGTTGGCGCTCTTCCGCCAGTTGCAGTTGCAGCGCCTGACCGTCGCGCCAGAGTTGATACAGAGGGCGAACCTGTGCCGGGATCTTGGTACTTAGCGCATCAATGCGCGCGACCAGCTGGCGGCGCTCATACGGCGTAATTTTGGCGTCGGCGAGCAAAATCCCTTGTTTAAAGGTATTTTGCCAGCTGCCGTCGTCATATTGGCGGGCTTGCTGACGCGACTGCGCAGGCATTAAACGATCAGCACAATCCATCGCCCGCAGCCAGTAAAGCGGATTGGTTTCGGTTGATTTACCTTGCAGCGCCCAGATGTCGCTACATTCAGTAGAAAGATAGTCAGCCAGTTGATAAACCGGAATTTTTTCTTCTGCTGGCGTATCAATGGCTGGCTTATTGTGACTCTGCACGCAACCCAGCAATGCCAGACATGGCAGCCCTGCCAGCCACAGCCGTCGGGGCAATAATCGTTGAAAAATGTGTCGCATATTCACCAGACTTAAAGCCTATCCCAGTGGGCGTAATTGTTGCAGGCAGTTTGGACATGGACAGCGCGGAGAAACCGGAGCGTACATGTCGTACGTGAAGATTTCGAGCACTGCCCGGGGCCAAACTGGCAAATAAAATAGCCTGATGGGATAGGCTGTTAGCATTATTTCGTGTTTTTCGACGACGGTAATTCAATGCGGAAACAAACATCTTGCCCGCTCTCGTCGACCAGATACAGTTCCCCTTGCATACGGCGAATACAATCCCTGGCAATGCTTAATCCCAGACCGCTGCCCTTCACCGCCCCTTTTCGCTGGTGGCTTCCCTGAAAAAAGGGTTCGAAGATCATGGCGCGTTCCTCTTGCGGAATGGGCGTGCCTGTATTGATGACATCAATATAAACCCGCGCACCATGTAAACTGCTGCGAAGGCAAATGTTACCGGATTCAGCCCCGTAGTGCACCGCATTGGAGTAAAGATTATCCAGTACGCTCATCAGCAGCATTGGCTCCGCCAGGCAAGCTGTTGCTTTGAGATCAACGTCGGTATGCATCATTTTAGCCCGTGCGGGCAGGCTATGAGCAGAAACTACTGTCTCCACCAGCGGTGCTAACTCAACATTCTCCAGTTCCACCGCACTGTCCGCTTGTTTACGGTTGTAATCAAGCAGTTGTTCGATCAGTTTTTGCAAATTGCGGCTGCTGCTATCAAGGATGCTCACCACCTCTTTTTGCTCGGGCGTAAGCGGCCCGACAACCTGGTCTGCCAGTAATTCAGTGCCCTCGCGCATACTCGCCAGCGGGGTTTTTAATTCATGAGATAAATGTCTTAAAAATTGATGGCGTTGGGATTCCAGCCATGACAGGCGCTCACTTAACCAAAGAATACGTTGCCCAACCGAGCGTAACTCGCTCGGTCCACTGAACGAGACGCTATTGCCCAGAGAACGCCCTTCCCCCAGCCGGTTGATCATGCGCTCGATATTTTTCACCGGCCCGATAATCATCCGCGTGAAAAGTAGCACCATCACCAGACTCACCAGAAATAGCACCAGCGATTGCCAACCAAAATATTGCCCACGTTCGGCGATTTCACGCTGAAGTTGCTGCCCACGAGAGAACACCACTGTGCGCGTGGCCTGCACCATTTCGGTATTGGCACTGGCAAAGGCTTCCAGACGCGCGGCGGCGGCGGCATCGGGACCGCTGTTGTTACACTGAAGTTGAGCCAGATTGTTCAAGTCCTGACGTAATGCCTGGTAGAGTTTATCGTCCGGCAGCACGCCTGCGTGGGCATCGAGCATTTCGCTGTAACGCTTGCGCTGGCTTTGATAAACCTTCGCCAGGGTTGGGTCGTCCAACACGCAATACTGACGGTAGCTACGCTCCATCTCCAGCGCCGCGTTGGTCATCGCTTCACTGCGCCGGGCATCAATAAGCGTAGTGCGGTTAACCAGCGCCGCCTGATCGCTAAGCGCATTCAGGCTTTGCCAGGCTTGCCATGCCAGCACCAACAGGGGTAGCAGAATCAGCAAAAATGCCAGCATTACCAGTTGTCGTAATGAGCGGGGAAAAACGGGCCAGCGTTTCAAGGTGTTACTCTCGTCAGACGCGAATAGCCTGATGCTAACCGAGGGGAAGTTCAGATACAACAAAGCCGGGAATGACCCGGCTTTGTTATGGAATAAGGCGGTGCCTAACTCGACGTTTCGCCCGAGGGTTGATATAGCTACGCTGATATCAGAAGTTGGACGGCAGGCACCTTGTTGTGCGTCATTCGAATTTTATGTAGCACGTCCCGAAGGGGCTGACATAAGTCGGTGAATGAGCCACTGGTTACTATTATGCAGTAACTGTGCCAATAAAGAAAATAGTTTGGTAACGTACTGATTATACGCTGCTTTGAGGGATTTATGGCTTCTTCGCTATTTGAATGTAAATCAGCCACTGTGTCGCTAAAAAGAGACAACTTAAGATAAACTTATTAGATAATATTAAAATCAATCAGTTAAGTGTCGCCAGAAAGCGACACGGTAAACCACCCATTGTCGTGATTTACAGACACAAAAAAGCTCCCGAAGTTGGGAGCTTATAATAGCGGTTGGTGCTTAATGCCGGATGCGGCGTGAATGCCTCATCCGGGCTGCAAAAACAATGAGTTTGACGGCTTACCCCAACTGCTTACGTGCATTGCGGAAAATGCGCATCCATGGGCCATCCTCGCCCCAGTTTTCCGGATGCCAGGAGTTGCTGACAGTACGGAAAACACGTTCCGGGTGCGGCATCATAATAGTGACTCGACCACTTTCAGTCGTGACCGCCGTAATACCATTCGGAGAACCGTTCGGGTTAGCCGGGTAGGTTTCAGTGACTTTGCCGAAGTTATCGACATAGCGCAGTGCCACCAGCCCTTTACTTTCCAGCGCCGCCAGATGCGCCGCATCACGCACTTCCACGCGCCCTTCACCATGAGAGACAGCAATCGGCATTTGCGAGCCCACCATCTCCTGCAACAGCAGAGACGGGCTTTGGGTTACTTCAACCAGGCTGAAACGCGCTTCAAAGCGATCGGAGGTATTGCGCACAAAACGTGGCCACAACTCACTGCCTGGGATCAGTTCGCGCAGATTAGACATCATCTGGCAACCGTTACATACCCCCAGCGCCAGCGTTTGCGGACGGTGGAAGAAGGTTGCAAACTCATCGCGTACACGGTCATTGAACAGGATAGACTTCGCCCAACCTTCACCGGCACCCAGTACATCACCGTAGGAGAAACCACCGCACGCGACCAGGGCGTGGAAATCCTCCAGTCCCGTGCGTCCAGCCAGCAGGTCGCTCATATGCACATCGATTGCATCGAAGCCTGCACGGTGGAAAGCTGCCGCCATTTCAACATGCGAGTTCACACCCTGCTCACGCAGCACGGCAACTTTCGGACGCGCACCGGTGGCAATATACGGTGCTGCCACATCTTCGTTGATATCAAACGACAGTTTCACATTCAGGCCCGGATCGGCGTCGTTAGATTTCGCCTGATGTTCCTGATCGGCACACTCCGGGTTGTCACGCAGGCGCTGCATCTGCCAGGTAGTTTCTGCCCACCAGACACGCAACGTAGTGCGGCTTTCGCTGAATACAGTCTGCCCGTTGGCGGTAATCACAAAACGGTCACCGGAAACCGCCTGCCCTACATAATGGACGCAATCCGCAAGTCCATGCTGTGCCAGTACGGACTCGACCGCTTCACGGTCAGCGGCACGAACCTGAATCACCGCACCCAGTTCTTCGTTAAACAACGCAGCCAGGCGATCGTCACCCAGAGAGGCGATATCTGCGTCAATGCCACAATGACCAGCAAACGCCATTTCCGCCAGCGTTACCAGCAGGCCGCCATCCGAGCGGTCGTGGTACGCGAGCAGCTTACGCTGTGCAACCAGCGCCTGAATCGCGTCATAGAAGCCTTTCAGTTGGGCAACGTCGCGTACATCTGCCGGTTTGTCGCCAAGCTGACGATAAACCTGCGCCAGCGCCGTTGCGCCCAGCGCGTTATTGCCTTTGCCCAGATCAATCAGCAGTAATGCGTTATCTTCGGTAGAAAGCTGCGGCGTGATGGTGTGACGCACATCTTCCACACGGGCAAATGCAGAAATCACCAGCGACAGCGGCGACGTCATTTCGCGCTCTTCGTTACCTTCCTGCCAGCGGGTTTTCATCGACATAGAGTCTTTACCCACCGGGATCGTCAGGCCCAGCGCCGGACAAAGTTCTTCGCCCACAGCTTTAACGGCTTCATACAGGCCCGCATCTTCACCAGGGTGGCCTGCCGCCGCCATCCAGTTGGCGGAAAGTTTAATGCGTTTGATATCGCCAATCTGTGTTGCGGCAATATTGGTTAACGCTTCACCGACCGCCAGACGGGCAGAGGCGGCGAAATCCAGCAGCGCAACCGGCGCACGCTCGCCAATCGCCATCGCTTCGCCGTAGTAGCTATCGAGGCTGGCGGAAGTGACCGCGCAGTTAGCGACCGGCACCTGCCACGGACCCACCATCTGATCGCGCGCTACCATGCCGGTTACGCTGCGGTCACCAATGGTCACCAGGAAAGTTTTCTCCGCCACGGTCGGCAGGTGCAGCACGCGTTTCACCGCGTCAGCAATGGTAATCCCTTCACGAACCAGCGCATCACCCTTCGCTTTCAGCGTTTGTACTTCGCGGGTCATCTTCGGCGTTTTACCAAGCAGTACGTCCAGCGGCAGATCGATGGGTTGATTATCAAAATGACGATCGTGCAGAGAAAGATGTAATTCTTCGGTGGCCTCGCCAATCACCGCGTAGGGTGCTCGTTCACGCTTACACAGTTCGTCAAACAGCGGTAACTGATCGGCAGCAACCGCCAGCACGTAGCGTTCCTGGGATTCGTTACACCAGATCTCCAGCGGGCTCATGCCTGGCTCGTCGCTCAGGATATCGCGCAGTTCAAATTTACCGCCGCGCCCGCCGTCGCTCACCAGTTCCGGCATGGCGTTAGAAAGACCGCCTGCGCCAACGTCGTGGATAAACAGGATTGGGTTGGCATCACCAAGCTGCCAGCAACGGTCGATCACTTCCTGGCAGCGACGCTCCATCTCCGGGTTGTCGCGCTGTACGGAAGCAAAGTCGAGGTCCGCATCAGACTGACCAGATGCCATAGAAGACGCCGCGCCGCCGCCAAGACCGATGTTCATTGCCGGGCCGCCGAGAACGACCAGCTTCGCACCAACGTTGATCTCGCCTTTTTGTACGTGATCGGCGCGAATGTTGCCGATCCCACCCGCCAGCATGATCGGTTTGTGATAACCGCGCAGCTCTTCGCCATTGTGGCTGTTCACTTTTTCTTCATAGGTACGGAAGTAGCCGTTCAGTGCCGGACGACCAAATTCGTTGTTAAATGCCGCGCCGCCCAGCGGACCTTCTGTCATGATGTCCAGCGCGGTGACAATGCGCTCAGGCTTACCGAAATCTTCTTCCCACGGTTGTTCAAAGCCAGGAATACGCAGGTTGGATACGGAGAAACCGACCAGGCCAGCTTTCGGCTTCGCGCCGCGGCCGGTGGCACCTTCATCGCGGATTTCACCGCCGGAACCGGTCGCCGCGCCCGGCCACGGAGAAATCGCCGTCGGGTGGTTGTGGGTTTCAACTTTCATCAGAATATGCGCCGGTTCCTGATGGAAATCGTAGCGGCCCGTTTCGTGGTCGGCAAAGTAGCGACCCACTTCAGAACCTTCCATTACGGCGGCGTTATCTTTATAAGCAGAGAGAACGTGGTCTGGCGTGGTTTCGAAGGTGTTTTTGATCATCTTGAACAGCGATTTCGGCTGCTGTTCACCGTCGATAATCCAGTCGGCGTTAAAAATTTTGTGACGGCAGTGCTCGGAGTTCGCCTGCGCGAACATATACAGCTCGATGTCGTTCGGGTTACGACCAAGCTTTGTGAACGCATCCTGCAGATAGTCAATCTCATCTTCCGCCAGCGCCAGACCAAGACGCAGGTTAGCGTCGATTAGCGCCTGACGGCCCTGCCCCAGCAAATCAATGCTGGTGACCGGGGTTGGCTGATGATGAGCAAACAACTGCTCTGCATCATCTAAAGCAAAAAAGACCGTTTCCATCATGCGGTCGTGCAGTTCAGCGGTCACCTGCTGCCATTGTTCATTGGTCAGCGTACCGGCTTCTATATAGTAAGCCACGCCGCGCTCAAGGCGGTTTACCTGTTGTAGACCGCAATTATGGGCGATATCGGTCGCTTTCGAAGACCAGGGAGAGATGGTGCCAGGACGCGGGGTCACCAGCAGGAGTTTGCCTTGCGGGGCGTGGCTGGCGAGTGCCGGGCCATATTTCAGCAGGCGTTCAAGTTGTGCGTGCTCATCATCGTTTAACGGCGCATTGAGGTCAGCAAAATGGACATACTCGGCGTAAATAGTGTGAACCGGGAGCCTGGCAGCCTGAAAACGTGCCAGCAGTTTGTTGATTCGGAATGCCGACAATGCAGGCGAACCACGCAGAATTTCCATCATAAGTCTCTCGTCTTCTAAGCTTTCGGTGTACCCAAGGGGGGGGGAAACGGGCGTCATTATAAAGAATCTGATGCGCTGACGAAACCGTTTGCGTGGAAATAAAATCACCATCGTGAATTAGCAACGCGTGCCGCCAATGGCTGTAATAAGTTGCCAACTGGCGCAGGTTTACGCAAAATGCCGCTCATTTATGAGTAAACCTTTCACTATTATTACGTTTTTTCAAGCTGGGACGCGCACGACACAGAGAATTAACTAATTGAAAAAATTAAAGATTAATTATCTGTTCATCGGCATTCTGGCACTGCTGCTCGCGGTCGCTCTCTGGCCATCCATTCCCTGGTTTGGTAAAGCCGACAACCGTATCGCCGCCATTCAAGCGCGGGGAGAGTTGCGTGTGAGCACCATTAATACTCCCCTGACGTATAACGAAATCAACGGGAAACCTTTTGGCCTGGATTACGAACTGGCGAAACAGTTTGCCGATTACCTCGGCGTAAAACTGAAAGTGACCGTGCGGCAGAATATCAGCCAGCTGTTTGACGACCTCGATAATGGTAACGCCGACCTGCTGGCGGCAGGCCTGGTCTATAACAGTGAGCGTGTAAAAAATTATCAGCCTGGCCCTACCTATTATTCCGTGTCACAACAACTGGTTTATAAAGTGGGTCAGTATCGCCCACGTACACTGGGCAACCTGACGGCGGAGCAACTCACCGTTGCACCGGGTCATGTGGTGGTTAACGATCTCCAGACCCTGAAAGAAACAAAATTCCCGGAATTAAGCTGGAAGGTTGACGACAAAAAAGGCTCTGCGGAATTAATGGAAGATGTCATCGAAGGAAAACTCGATTACACCATTGCTGATTCTGTTGCCATTAGCCTGTTTCAGCGCGTTCATCCGGAACTCGCCGTAGCGCTCGATATCACCGATGAACAACCGGTGACCTGGTTTAGCCCGTTAGATGGCGATAATACCCTTTCCGCCGCTCTGCTCGATTTCTTCAATGAGATGAATGAAGACGGTACGCTGGCACGCATTGAAGAGAAATACCTGGGGCATGGCGATGATTTTGATTACGTCGATACGCGCACATTTTTACGCGCCGTCGATGCGGTACTGCCGCAGTTAAAGCCCCTGTTTGAGAAATACGCCGAAGAAATTGACTGGCGTTTGCTGGCCGCTATTGCTTATCAGGAATCGCACTGGGATGCTCAGGCCACTTCACCGACGGGTGTGCGCGGCATGATGATGTTAACCAAAAACACCGCGCAAAGCCTCGGCATTACGGATCGTACCGATGCCGAACAGAGCATCAGCGGCGGCGTGCGTTATTTGCAGGATATGATGAGTAAAGTGCCGGAAAGTGTGCCGGAGAACGAACGGATTTGGTTTGCCCTCGCCGCGTACAATATGGGCTATGCGCATATGCTGGATGCCCGCGCTCTGACGGCAAAAACCAAAGGGAATCCTGACAGTTGGGCTGACGTAAAACAGCGTCTGCCTTTACTTAGCCAGAAACCCTATTACAGCAAGCTGACTTACGGCTACGCTCGTGGGCATGAAGCCTACGCTTATGTCGAAAATATTCGTAAGTATCAGATTAGCCTGGTGGGTTATCTGCAAGAGAAAGAGAAGCAGGCTACAGAAGCGGCGATGCAACTGGCGCAGGATTATCCGGCGGTATCGCCTACGGAGTTGGGCAAAGAGAAATTTCCTTTTCTCTCGTTTCTTTCCCAGTCGTCATCAAACTATTTGACCCACTCTCCCTCTCTGCTGTTTTCCAGGAAAGGGAGTGAAGAGAAACAAAATTAATCCGTCGAGGATTGCGCTTTTTTCTGCGCTTTAATTTCCTGGCGGCGCATGCGAAAGAAGTCACTGAGCAACGCCGCGCACTCATCCGCCAGTATTCCTTCGGTAATTTCCACTCGGTGATTCATACCCGGATGATGCAGCACATCCATTAAAGATCC
>OGXO01000762.1_pt1 | contig 18065 bp, 18 predicted proteins | sample 1576321 | NCBI WGS metagenome assembly OGXO01 (sample SAMEA3541568, study PRJEB24748) | human gut metagenome | biome: human gut; feature: human-associated habitat; material: faeces | place: China | collected 2012 | reverse complement strand
ACTGATATGAAGAACTTTTTCACTGCGCATTACAACACATACTGCAAAAAACGTCTTACTCCGCCATAAAATGCGTTCCCACCGGTTCGCCGTCAAACAGCGCATACAGCTGTTCCGGGTCTCTGCCGTTCATGATGACCATGTCCACGCCAGCCTCTGTGGCAATTTTTGCGGCGTTGATCTTGGTCGCCATGCCGCCGCTGCCCAGTGCCGAACCTGCGCCGCCTGCCATCTGCTCGATATGCTCGTCGATCTTGTGTACCTCCCGGATGACCTGCGCATCGGCGTTGGTACGGGGGTCGGCAGAGTACAGCCCGTTGATGTCCGACAGGATTACCAGCAGATCTGCGCCCACTGCCGCCGCAACCGTAGCGGACAGGGAGTCGTTTTCGCCGATCTCCAGTTCCAGCTCGTCGATGGCAACGGTATCATTTTCGTTGACAATGGGAATAACGCCCATCTCCAGCAACCGCCCGATGGTGTTCTGCACGTGGGGCAGGCGCTCGTTGGTCAGCGTGGCACGGGTCAGCAGGATCTGCGCCACAGTCACGTTATACTTGGCGAACATATCATCATAAATGTGCATCAGTTCGCACTGCCCCACTGCCGCCGCCGCCTGTTTGGACGGAGTGTCCTTGGGGCGTTCCGACAGATTCAGCTTATATGCGCCAAATGCGAATCGAGCGCCAGCCGGAGGACACCAGCAGCAGTTCTCTGCCTTCGTTGTGCAGATCGGACAGGATGCGCACCAGATTGGTCATGCGGCGAATGTTCAGCTTTCCTGTTTTATGTGTCAGCGTCGAAGTCCCCAGCTTGAGGACAATGCGCTTTTTCTTGGATACATCTATCATTTTCGACTTTTCTCCTTATGGTGCAGTGATTACATTCTGCGGTTTGCCGTCCAGCCAGCAGCGCACATTTTCCACTGCCTGCTCCAGCAGACGCTGCCGGGTCTCCAGCGGTGTCCAGGCGACGTGAGGGGTCAGCGTGCAGTTTTCCAGATCAGCCAGCGGCGTGTCTCCCATCGGTTCTTCGGTCAGCACGTCCAGCGCCGCTCCGGCGATCACACCGTCCCGGAGTGCCTGCGCCAGGTCTGTTTCCACGATCAGTCCGCCACGGGCAGTGTTCACCAGCAGTGCCGTTGGTTTCATGGCAGAAAGCCGCCGGGCATTCACCATGCCGGCAGTCTGTTCCGTCAGCGGCACGTGCAGCGTCAGCACATCCGCCAGGCGAAACGCCTCGTCCACCGTCACCAGCGGATACGGGCAGTCTGCCGGCTGTGTCCGGGTGGCGATCACCGGGCGCATCCCGAACGCCGCACCGATGGCAGCCACTTTTCTGCCGATACTGCCATAGCCGACGACTGCCAGAGTCTTTCCGGCGAGTTCCTGCATGGGATAGGGCATCACGCAGAATGTCTTTGCCTGTTTCCATGCACCCTGCCGCACCGCTGTGTCATATTCCGCCACCCGGCTGTAATGGTGGAGGATCAGGGCAAAGGTATGCTGTGCCACCGCATCGGTGGAATAGCCGCCTACGTTGCAGACGGTCACGCCGTGCGCCTTCGCCGCAGCAATATCAATATTGTTATACCCTGTGGCACACTCGCCCACATAGCGCAGGTTCGGACACTGGTCAAACAGTTCCGCCGGGATGGGCGTTTTGTTGCACAGCACTGCATCGGCATCGCCCACACGCTCCGCCAGCTGTTCCGGGGCGGTGAGGTCATAGACCACCAGTTCCCCGAACCGGCGAAAGCCGTCCAGAGAGACACCGCCGCCGGACAGCGTAGCGCCGTCTGTGACTACCAGTTTCATTCCGTTTTCTCCGTGCCGTCAGCAGGTTCTGCCGCACCGTTTGCATCTTCCGGCGTATCCTTTGCCGCCTTTTTTGCCTTCACCCGTGCAGCCACGGACAAAACAACAGCACCTACCAGGATCACCAGTTCAAACAGACCGATGGTGTTGAACCAGACCTTGTTGTGCGGATCGCCGACGTGGATCAGCAGAGATGCCAGGATGCCGATTGCCAGCAGCAGCTGGTACGGCCGGCGCAGCCGGATAAACTGCACCAAAAAGAAAATGCCTGCGATCAGGGCAAAAACCAGATGATACGTCAATGAAATGGGGAATGTACTTGCGTCCATAGTCAAAAGCTCCTTTTCTCTTCCCGGCATTTTACCGGGTATATACATTTTTTATTATAGCACAGATGTGGCAAGTTTGCAATGGGTTTTGAGACTTTTTCCGCATTCCCACGCAAAAGCGCCGCCGACATCTCTGCCGGCGGCGCCAAGGGTCATTTATTGCGGTGTATTCAGTGTTTCCTTAACTCAGACGAAGTTCTTTCATCAGATAATCCCGGTTGCTCACTTCATAGCCGCTCTGGTCTGCCTCGCATACCCGGTTGATGGTATCCGCATCCAGGTCATAGCGTCCTTTCACCAGATAAAAGCTGTTCGAGAGACCAGCGCCGCAGCGTGCAGTTGTAAACGCAGTCACATAGACATCGTCGATATCCAGCACACCGTCTCCGTTTACGTCCAGCAGGTTGTAGCACACCTGGGTGATACAGTTGTCATGGTACACTTCATTCTCCTCTGCGGAACTTTCCGGAATCGAACCGTCTGTCAAAAGCGCATCATGATAGCCTGCGCCCTTTCGGGCAATATAGTACATCTGATAGAACAGCGTCGTGGAACTCATATACTCTTTTTGGTTAACAGCGCCCAGCTTGTATTCCGAATGCTCGTAGATCCAGTCTGCGTCCGTCTGATCGACAACGCCGTCGCCGTTCACGTCTGCCAGCTGTTTCTGCTCGTCGTTCAGCGCCGTCTCGTCCACATAGAGCGCACGGCTGACAACTGCGGCATCGTGTGCCGTGATATAGCCGTCCATATCCACGTCGCCCGGCGCATATGCGCTCTCAGCGCCTGCGCTCAGTGCGGAAAACGGCAACGCCGCCAATGCCATGACGCCTGCCAGAACTGCTGCAATACCCTTTCTTGTTTTCATAAGAATTCCTCCCTTAAAAATTAGTTATCATATATCACTGTTACTGGGAACAATGTATTGATTTCCTTGTTAGTTATCGTTGCACCAGCACCCTTTTCTGCTACATATCGCATCAAACTGTCTTTATCTTTTGATTCAATATAAGCGTTATGGTCAATATCTGCAACTGCCGCACATTTCATAAAAGAATATTCTTTATACCAACTGCTATTCTTATTTTTCAATTGCTGATCTAAATAAGTCGTACTCAACTTTCCATTGGGCGCCTCTAAAACCATCTGCGATAAATGAAAAAAGCTCTTTTCAATTTTTATTATAGCACATATTATAACTTTGTCAATAGCTTCTCGGCGTTTCAAAAATATATTGTTCACAATATAAAATTATTTCGACACACATTTCACAAGAAAATCTTCGATTGGAAATGCAACATATTATGATTATTCTAAAGTGACATAAAACCATAAAATTAGCCCGGCTTTTTCATACACACTGCACAAAAACCGGGCTGAAATTTCTCTGTTTTGTTTCGATCAGGACTTGTTCTCTTCCGCAAGCGCCACATCATCCGGGGTCTGTGTTTCCGGATTGCTGTCATAGTCCATCTTCCGCACATGGTACTGGACATCTTCCAGGATCTTGCGGTTTGCCGCTACGGTGTCTCCCAGGAGTCCGATGGTGATGGTCTGGAAACCGATCATCATCAGCACTGCCGCCAGGATGAGGGACTGCACATGGCCGCCGCCTGCGCCCATGCAGAAGAACACCAGGAACCGGATGCCCACTGCCAGACCCAGCAGGAACAGCACTGTCCCCAGAACGCCGAAGAAGTGCATGGGGCGATACATCGCCGTAGAACGGAGGATGACGGATGCAGAGCGTTTCATATACCGCCACATACTGGAGAACAGACGGGACGGTCTGGTCTCCGGGTTGGTGCGGATCGGAACGGATGTCACTGCCATCTTGCTTTTGCCTGCCTGGATAATGGTCTCCAGGGTGTAGGTGTACTCGTTGACCACGTTCATCCGCATGGCAGTCTCACGGGAATACGCACGGAATCCGGACGGCGCATCCGGCACATCCGTCTTGGATGCCACACGCACCACCCAGCTGCCCAGGTGCTGGAACTTCTTCTTTTTCCAGGAGAAGTGTTCTGTCTCATCAATGGGGCGCTCGCCGATCACCATATCCGCCTTGCGTTCCAGGATCGGGCGTACCAGCTTTTCGATATCTGCGCCGCAGTACTGGTTGTCGGCGTCTGTGTTGACGATAATGTCTGCACCCAGCCGCAGACAGGCATCCAGTCCAGCCATAAAGCCACGTGCCAGCCCCTTGTTCCGACGGAACGATACCACATGGTGAAAGCCCAGCTCCCGTGCCTTCTGCACGGTGTTGTCCTTACTGCCGTCGTTGATGATAAGGTATTCGATGGTGTCGATGCCGTCAATATGCCGGGGCAGGTCGTTGTATGCCAGTTCCAGCGTCTCCTCTTCGTTATAACATGGGATCTGTATAATCAGTTTCATTTTTCTCCGTTCCTTTCTCCTTACGCTGCCGCAAATTCCAGATTTTTCAGCGGGATTCCCAAAAGCCGCACATCAGCCGGGTTGACCGTGCTTGCCGACCACAGCTCGGACTGTAATGTAATCACATTTGCACCCTCGTTCAGCAGATCTCCCGAAATGTCCAGGGAGACCGACTGACCGTTGTTCGTATCGTCAATGACCATTGTCCCGGCGTTTTCGCCGTTTACCAGAACAGTCACCGGATAGGTCTCCTGTCCGATCTCCTTCAGCGGAATGGTACAGCCCAGGGATACAATCATCGTGTAATCCTGTTTTTCCAGATTGCAGCGCACCGCCGCATTGGTGGAATATGCCCAGCAGAACTCGCCCTCCAGCGTATAGAAGCCCCGGTATTCCGTTCCGGCGCAGTCCGCCGCAGCATAAGAAAGTTCCTCCTGCCAGAACTCATACAGGGATACGGTCCGGCTGCTCTCCGAGTATTCCAGAGGGAACATCACCACCTGGCTGCCCCGGTTGGTATAGTTTTCATCCGTGCTGCGCTCCGCCGTGTTTGCATAAACCAGGCGAAACTGCTGGTCGAAGGTGTCATTCCACGAACCGCTGCCCAGATAGAACACATGGTCGTATTTCTCCTGGAGCTGTTCTGCCTGGGTCTGGGGATCCGCCATCACCGGATACGCATCTGCGCCGGTCATGGCACGCAGCGGCAGGTACATGGTCCACATATTTTCGCTGTCCACGATCACGCAGTCGTTTTCGCCGATCTCCGATGCCACATCTTCCAGCACCGACCACTGCAGACGGGTGTCGTCCACGTGGTTCATCAAAAAGCGGTCATAGGGCGACACGAACAGCAGCCCTGCTGCCATGACCGGCAGCGTCACCCTGGCACGCAGCCGGTCGATGGTCATTGCGCCGAACACCACAGCGATGGGAAGAAACGGCACCAGATACCGTCCGTAATAATAGTAGTATTCCACGTCGAACCGCAGAAATGCCGAATAGAACAGGACGCAGTAGAATGCCGCCACCAGAACCACCAGGCGTTTTGCGGATTCCAGATAAAACTTCGGACGGACAATGCCCATGCCCCACGCCAGCGGCAGGAGCAGCAGCCCTGTGCCGCAGATAAAGCCCCAGAATGCGCTACCCTGGAGTTTCGCCAGCGGCTCTTCTGCAGTAACGCACTTCAGGACAATGTAGATCACCAGCGGCACCAGCAGCAGTTCCACCAGGAGAAAGCCCAGGCGGGAGTCCTGTACCCGGAGCAGATAGTTCTCCGGGGTGATGTCCCGGTATTTTCGGTGTACCAGGCGGTGCATCAGGAAGAGGTACAGTCCGATCAGCACCAGCGCTCCGGCGCAGACTGCCGGGATCAGTGTAGGCAGATCTGCCTGGGAGATGCCCAGCCCGAACAGCGGACTGTAGTTGTTCATGGTGTAGAACGGCTGGACGTGGCGCATGGCGAAAAAGCTGATGCAGTAGATCACTACCGAAAGGGGCATGAGAATGGCAAAGCTTTTCCGGCGTGTGAGCCAGAACATTCCGCCGTAAAGCACCACAAACAGAGGCAGAATCGTATAAATCGACACGTGAAAGCACGAAAAAACAACCACCGGCAAAATGGACATCCACTGCCGCCGGGGATGTTCTTCATCGGTCAGGAAATAGAGGAACAGCACCATCAGCACCGACAGAAATCCCTCAGTCAGCGCAGACTTTGCCACCCAGATCACCACCGGAGATGCCGCCGCCGCTGCACACGCAAGGGCTGTGCTGCTCCGGCGCAGCTTCAGATTCCGGCAGAGGAAGAACACCAGGAAAATGGTGCAGCCGTAAAATACGGTCTGCACATCCTGCATCTGTGCCATGCCGAACAGCTTTCCCCACATCGCCAGCAGTGACGCATACGTGGGGATGCCGTGATAGATGCCGGAAACCGGGCTGACGCTCAGGTCATACACCGTATCCGGGTATGCCCGGCTGCCGATGTCATAGCCCACCAGATAGGAATACACGCTGTTGCGGAAGGTCTCCTGCTGTGCCTCGGAAAGTGTATGGTATTCCGGGAAATCCTGCTGGCGGTCGGTGACACCGTTCAGAAAGTTGATGGCAACGGTCTGATAGACGCCCTCGTCCTGTCCCATGCCGAACAGCTCGTGTTTCATGGCGACCAGCACAAATCCGCCGGCGCACACCAGAATGGGCAGCCAGTAGGGACGGATGTCCCAGGAAACCGTCATCAGTTCCCGCCAGGGTGTCTTGTCCCGTTTTTTCCGCACGATCAGTGCCGCAGCGCCCACTGCCAGTTCCAGTACCACCGTTCCGACGGCACAGGGCAGCAGAGAAAACACATCCAGCACAAAAAAGCCCATGGCGGTCACGACCCATGCGCAGAGCCAGTAGATCACGCCGAACGCCAGCATCTCCACCACATTGGTCTTTTTCCACCAAATGCCTATGGTCAATGCTGCCAGGACAACGCCCAGCAGTACTACTCCTGTAAATAAACTCATCCCTTTTTCAATTTCCTCCTTAAAAGGCACACCTCGCCGGGCATCCCGGCAGACAAAGCCTTTCTTCCAGCGCCGCCGTCAGTTTTTCTCCGCACTGACCCACTCGATGATCTGTGAAAAGCGCTGCATGATACTCTCCCAATCATAATTCGCTGTGATATACGCCCTTGCGTTGGAACACAGCTGCATATACTCTACCGGATGCTGCATCAGATAGCGCACAGCACCCTCAAACTCAAAATAATTCTGATAAAACAAACCGCCGTTGCTCTTTTTGCAGTGTCCCAGCAAAACCGGGCTGCCGCCGTTCACCAGCACCGGCACGGACATCGCCATGGATTCCAGCAGGGTCATGGAGACGCCCATCTGTCTGGACGGAATCACCACCGCCTTTGCGCCGGCGATGGCGCTGAACTTTTCGTTCTCCGGCAAAAAGCCCAGCGCCAGAATGTCCGGATGCTCCGGGATGCGGCAGATCTTTTTTCCGGCAAGCACCAGTTTCAGCTGGCTGTTTGTCCGCCGCTGGAACTCCATGAAATAGCGCATCAGCATGGGACATTCTTTCTTTTCGTCCACCTGTCCCACATAAAGCAGATATTCGTCCTCCAGCCCGTACTGCCGCCGGAATGTACCGGGATCGGTCTGGCGTGGCACATCCATCCCCAGCCCCATCACGGCGCAGGGAATGGGTTCTGTCCGTGGGAACCGGCGGCGCACCAGCAGGCGCTCTTCCTCCGACAAAAACACGAACGCCCTGGGTCTCTGATACAGGCTTTCCAGCGAAGAGAACTGCAAAAACGACGTGTTCTGCGCCATGGGGATAAACACCGCCCGGTTTCCTGCCAGAGGCATCCCGGCATAGGTCAGATAGTTGGCATCCGACAAAAACAGGATCGCCGCATAGGTATCCCGATAGTGCCGCAGATAGCGGATGCAGTCCGGCGCATAGGGTCCGTGCTTTTCGAACCACTCTTTCTCCGTCACCAGATTCTGCCGTCCCTGGGCAAGCTCCGCCAGGTATGCCTCGTCAAACGCCTGGAAATCCCTGGAGCGCATCTGCTGCACCGAGAACCGGCGCACCGTGACCCCGTGGATGGTCTCCACGTCACGGACGTACCAGTCCTTCCAGGTGGCGCTGTCCACTGCCTTGGTAGTCAGCACCTCCACCTCATACCGATTGGCAAGATGCTCGGCGATTTTCCGGGCATAGGTCTCGCTGCCGCCGCTGATCTCCAGTCCATACCGGGGATGCACCAGTGCGATTCGCTTCATCTTCTCACGCTCCCATCAGCTTCTGGAAAAATGTCCGGTACTTTTCTACAATAATATCCCACTCGAAGTTCTCCCGGACGAATGCGCCGCCGTTTGCGCCCAGTTCTGCGGCTGCCTCTGGATGCTCCAGGATATACTCCACGCATCCCTCGAACTCGAAATAGTCCTTGAAGTACAGTCCGCCGTTGGAACGCTTGGCGAAATCCTTGGTCACGGCGCACTGCGAAGAGACCAGGACCGGTCTGCCGCAGAGCCAGCTCTCCATGATGACCAGGGAAAAGCTTTCGTTGTGGGACGGCTGGCACAGCAGGGACGCCGCCGCCATGGCATTGTACTTATCCTGCTTGGAGACAAAGCCCAGGTCGTAGACGTCATCCTTCACCGACTCCGGAATGGCGATATCGCCGCCGCCGATCAGCACCAGCTGAAGGTCGTCCTGTTTCCGGTGTTTCCACTCGGCGAAATACCGCAGCAGGGTGTGGACGTTTTTGCCCACGTCCTTTCTGCCGGCGTACAGGATAAAAGGCTTGTCGATGCCAAACTGTTTCCGGAACGCATCCGCATCCGACTGGATCTTGGTGTCCATGCCGATGCCCATGCAGATCTGCTCTGTGGTGGTGAAGTCATAGACCCGGTTCGCCAGTTCCATTTCCGGCATGGCGTTATAGATCATGCCCCGTGCCTTTACGTATGCCTGGCGGAAGAGGCGCATATACACATATGCCTCATCATGGAAACAGGGAATCAGCACAGATTTTTCCGGGCAGACCTGCATTCCGTAATAGGTCGTGCCGAACATATACGGAATAAAGACGTACAGACCGTACTCGTCCTGCGCATCCCGCATATACTCATACAGCTGCGGACTGTTGACCATCTCTTCCACGAAGATCTGCTCTTCCTTGGGTGAGATCTGCTTGCCGTCCATCAGCTTTCGGTTCACCCGGTCGAATGCCTGGGTGTCACGCCGGCGCACCGGGAAACGGCGGACTGTAATATCCTCTACCACTGCCGTCCCTGCGGCATAGTAGTTCTCGTTCCAGTCTGCGGTGAACTCCTTGACACAGGTGGTAAGTATCTCTACCTCCATCCCTGCCTTTTGCAGGTGTGCTGTGACTTCCCGCAGTTCCATTTCTGCACCGCCGGGGATGTTTTCCCCGAACCACGGAATGACGAAACCTATTTTCTGCATGATGTTGAAACCTCCTGCCAATGTGCCTTACCGGCAATACCTTTCTTATAAATCCTTTGTTTATCCTCTGTTTTTCTGCCGGGGATCCGGCACTGCCGTGTCTCCGCTTACTTCCGTTTTTTAGAAACCGGCGGAACGGTATCGATAAAGTGCTGCAATTGTCCCTCAAACACTTTACGGATCTCCGGATACGCAAATTCCTGCTGGCGTCTGTGCTGTTCTGCGATCACCTCACGGCGCAGCTCCGAATCCCGCAGCACCCGGTCTGCGGCAAGGGCTGCCTCCATGGGATCGTTGGTGGGCAGCAGAATGCCGCTGCCGCCCAGGGTGTCCGAAATGGCGGACGAATCGTATGCCAGAATGGGCAGGTTGAAATACATCGCCTCCACCAGCGGCACACAGAATCCCTCATGATCGCTCATGCACAGGAACAGGTCTGCCAGATGGTAATACGCCAGAATCTGCGCAAAGGGAATGTGTCCAGTGAATACCACGTTATCCAATTCCAGCGCACCCACATAGCGGCGCAGGCGGTGGTAATACCGCTCCATGCCGTTATAAGAACCGACGATGAACAGCCGGGACTTGGGATTGCAGTACTTCTTATAGCAGTAGAATGCCCGGATGACATCTTCCTGCTTTTTGTTCGGTGCAACACGTCCCACAAAGATAAAGTTGGTATAGCCGTCATCCTTGTAGTGTTCCATGACCGATGCGTCCGGCTCTTTGGCATAATCCGCAAAGGGAATCAGAATCGGACGGACGGTAATGGGGCAGCGGTAGTTCAGTTCCCGCAGGATATCCCCGTTATAGGCAGAGTCTGCCATACAGCCGTCCACCTTGTCTGCCAGGTGGCAGAGTCCACGCATCCCGTATTCGGCGGATTCCATTGCCGCATCGTTATAGCCCTTGAAAAAGCGTGGCGGTGTGATGTTATGGAACACCATCAGCTTTCGGCAGGGGTACTTTTCCAGCGAAAAGTTCAGCTCCGAGCCGGTGGACATATGATACAGGATCACGTCCTCGCCGGAGAGACGGGGCATTTTTTCCACCTGCTGTGCAGTGCCTTCCGGCAGTCTGCCGTCAATGACTTCGGCATAGATGCCGGTCTGATAGCCCATGCCACGAATGACCTTTTCCAGCGCACGGACATCGTTTCCGATGGCGTCGCCCATAGCAAGCGTCGGCAAAAGCTGCAATACTTTCATCGAGCGCCCTCCTCACCCAGCTTTGCCTGGAGCGCAGCGATCTGTGCCTGCATCTGCTCCATGGCGATCTTGGTATTCTTCTGCTGGAGTTCCAGTGCCTCCACCTTTTCCAGCAGTTCCTTGGTGCTGTGCATCCGGGATTCCCGAATGTACAGTTCCACCTGCTGTACTGCCTGTGCGATGTTCGCATTCAGGCTGCTCTGTTCTGCCGCATAGGGTTCGACATAGAAGCTCATGAACTTCCGCAGCACCTTCTTGAAAAAGACGGCGACGGGATTTCCGGAAAGCGGACGATAGGGGTCTACCCGGTGGTGTTCGCTGATATACTGTACGTTTCCACGGAGCATATCGGCATCAAACCGCTCCACATAGATCCCGGCATCGGCATCTGCCGGCACATCGGCAAATGACAGCATATCACTGCTGTAACCCTTTTCCTGAATTTCTGCCCGGATACCGGACATGATCTCTTCTACATTGACACTCATTCGTGTGACACTCCTTTACTTTTCCAGCGAAACGCCGGTTACCTTTTCATAAAACTTCATATCCAAAAAGATGGAATTGATGCCGGTGAAGGCATATTCCACATACCCCTTTTCCTGCATGAACCGCAGGATCTCCTGGTTTTTCTGCCCTGCCACCAGCTGCTTGGAATACGGGATCATTTCAATAATCATGGCAGTGGGACGATATTTGTCGAAGTCGATGCTCCGCAGGATCTCCATTTCCATGCCCTCGATATCCAGGTTCAGAATCTTGGGCGCACCGCCCAGCTGTTCCATCAGATCGTTTACTGCAACAGTCTGCATGGGGATGGTCTCCAGCACCCGGACAGACGGATTTTCCCGGAGTACCTCCGAGACATCGCCCGGCGCAGACAGACCGTCAGCGCTCAGCACGTGGAAATCCAGTGTTTCCCCGGACACCGGTCCCACGCAGGCGTTGATGACCCGGTCTTCCGGACGTGCCTGCCGCAGTTCTTCCGCCAGTTTCGGGTTGGCATCCACCAGGATACCTCTTGCGCCCTGCTGGTAGAAGAACCAGGTATTGCTCATATCACAGGGGTGATTTGCCCCCAGATCCAGATACGTACACTGTGAAAGCGGTACACCCAGCATGACGAAAATGTACATGAGAATGGCATCCTCGCCTGCCTGGGAATAGCTTTTCTTGTTGAACAGGTGCAGTTCCGACGCCAGCAGCCCTGCCTCACGCAGCGCCTCTTCCGCCTTTTCCAGACGGATCCGTGTCTGATCTGCACTTGCGTCTGTCTGCCGCAAACGGGCATCGATCGCATTCCGGTGGGCATCCTGTGCGTCAGAATGCACCTCCATATGGTCGGTGCGCTCCTGTAAGGACAGGATGCACGCCTCCATTTTCCTTTCTCTTTCTATCCCCTGTTCCAGCTGCTGCTCCAACTGCTGAATATGCTGTTCCAGCAGATATGCTCCGGTTGCCCGGTAGATGCAGCGGCGGAAAAAACCTTTTTTCACAATATCGCTCATAGCTTTTCTTATTCTCCTGTCTTGCGCTCCAGTTCTGTTCCGTCTACGAACCAGCGGGATTCCAGGCGGCATACGCCGATGTCCCGGTGTTCTGACGTGACTGCAAACGCCTGGATGCGGCGGATGTCATCATAGTAGGTGCCATCCGGTGCATGAACTGCAACATCCAGGAAATACCGTCCCGGCAGCAGATGGTTTCGGAACCGCACCTGGATCTCGCCGTCCTTTTGCAGCGCCACCCAGGAATCGGATTCGATCTCCACATTGGTGCCGTAGCAGTGGACGCTGTCCTCCCGGAAAATGCCGTAGCCAAAGTTGCCCCTGGGCGTTTTCTCCGGTTCTGCGCAGTGATACTTCAGCCGCAGGGTGATCTCATCTCCGGTGCGGAACACATACTGTGCCGTGCCGTCTGCCGCCAGCAGGGCAGCATCCGTGAACTGTACCTGTCCCGTCCCCAGGCGCACTGCGGATTTTTCGCAGAACGCCGGGAGTTTCTGCCGGGAGAGTGTCTCCTGGTCGGCAGCATCCTCTGACTTGTCTTCCGGTTTCTGTTCCGGGTCGGTCTCCTTTTCCCGATGTTCTTTCTGGTGTTCTGCCTCCTCTCGTGCCAGGCGGAGCTGTTCCATCTCGGAGAGGTAGTGTTCATCCACATATTTCGGGATGCCCTCTTCCTTGATGAGACCGTCCTCAATCCAGATACAGCGGTCGCAGATCTGCTCGATCTGTCCCATGGAGTGGGAGACGATCACGATGGTCGTGCCGTCCGCCTTGATCTCCTGGAGTTTCTGGAAGCACTTCGCCTGGAAATTGACATCGCCTACGCCCAGGATCTCATCAATGAGCAGTACATCCGCATCCACGTTAATGGCAACGGAAAAGGCGAGACGCATATACATACCGGACGAATAAGTTCGCACCGGATTGTCGATAAACGGTTCCAGTTCGGAGAAGTCGATGATGGTTTGCAGTCGTGCATCGATCTCCTTTTTGCTCAGCCCGAAAATGGAGGCATTGGTATAGATATTCTCTCTGCCGCTCATATCCGGGTGAAAGCCTGCACCCAGTTCGATCAGACTGGAAACACGTCCCTGAATGGTGATCGTGCCGCTGTCGGGGTACAGGATACGGGTCAGCAGTTTCAGCGTGGTGCTTTTTCCGCAGCCGTTGTGTCCGATCAGACCCACCGCCTCGCCACGCTTTACCGTGAAGGAAATGTCCCGCAGCACCTGGCGGTTTTCATAGCGCCGGCGCTTTCGGAACAGCAGCCGCTCTTTGAAACTCTGCCCCTTGTCCAAAAAGACCTTGAAGTGTTTCTTCACATGGTCTACTACAATTGCATTTTCCTGTTTGCTTACTGCCGCCATTTACAATTCCTCCGCAAATCCCTTTTTCAGTCGTCCGAACACCAGCATTCCCAGCCCCAGGAACAATGCGCCCAGCACGACTGCCTCCGCCAGGCTGGTCAGATCCGGCACCTGGGAATAGTACAGCACGTCCCGGTAGCAGCTGATGACAGAGGACATGGGGTTGATGTGATAGACGAACCGCAGTTTCTCCGGGATCATATCGATGGAGTAGAAGATCGGTGTCATGTACATCCACACCATGGTGACGATGCCCAGAATGTGTTCCAGGTCACGGAAATACACGGTGATCGCCGAGGAAAGCATCGCCATGCCCAGCGCCAGGAAGTATTCCACCACCATGACCACAGGCAGGCACAACAGCGCCAGCGGATTCAGCGAAATGCCGGAGATCACCATGACCGGGAAAATGATGAGGAAACACAGCAGCATATTGACAAAGCAGCTGGTCACGTAGGAAATGGGGATGACCTCCCGTGGGAAGTAGATCTTCTTGATCAGATCCTTCTGCGCCACGATGGAGCTGGAGCCGCCGGTGATCGCCGAGGAGAAAAAGATCCACGGGATCAGCGCCACAAACAGATACAGATAATACTTTTCAATGCCGGCTTTCATAATATAGGTGAACACGAACGTATACACCACCAGCTGCATCAGCGGATTGATGAACGTCCAGAGAAAGCCCAGCACAGAACCCTTGTATCTGCCACGCAGGTCCTTTTTCACCAGACTGAAGATCATCTGGCGGTACTGATAGATTTCTTTACAAATTTTCATAGAAACATCCTGTCCGGGGTCTGCCTGAAAACAGACCCGATTGAAAGTAAGGCTGCACCGCACAAAGCCTGTGCGTGAGACGAGCCGTTCGTTTTTTCGGCAGACTGCACAGAAATTCCGCAGGCGGCTTTCTGCGGTACTGCCGAAATTGTGCAGAATACACGTACATTTTATTATAACCGATTTCGCCGGAAAAGTCAATGTTTTTCCGCCACATCCGGCAAAATCACGGGAGAATATGCCGTTTTTTCCGAAAAATCCAGTACTCGCACCAAAAACAAAAAACCGAGGCAGATCAAATCTGCCCCGGCTCTTCCTTTTTTGGCATCTATATCAGATATAACGCTCCGTATTTCTGCCGTACAAATCAATTTTTTCACTACGCCGCTCCTGAAAAAGCAGCATAAAGCATCAGAGAGAAAATCCCTCTGTCAGCTCACGCTGACATCTCAGCACAAGGCACGCCCTACGGGTGCCTTTTCAAGGGAGACTTCTTCAAAAAAGATCTGTCTTTGGTGAAAGCTTACGCTCTTTCTTCGATGTAGTTTACGATGTCGCCAACGGTCTTGATGTTTTCCAGATCTTCGTCAGCAACCTTTACACCGAATTCTTCTTCTACAGACATAACCAGGTCTACCAGGTCCAGAGAGTCTGCGCCCAGATCGTCCTGCATGGTAGCTTCCATTGTTACTTCGTCCTCTTCAACGCCCAGCTGATCTACGACCAGTTCCTTCAGCTTGTCGAAAATTTCTTCTTTTGCCATTTTTTCTTCCTCCAAAAATTGATGTTGCACCTTTCCGTCGGAAAGGCGGCGTCAGAGCCGAAAAGCGAACTTTTCCGCTCTCCAAACCAGCGCATTCTCAGACTTCCTCGAACACGCCAATTTTCCTAAACTTAGTATACCGTTCTTTTTGCAAAACGTCAATATCTTTTTGCAATTTTTCTGCTATCGTTTTTGACAAATATTCCTTGATATTTGCCGAGATTTTGTCTATATCGCCTTGAGCGCCTGCCTCAGGCTCCGGAATGATCGCCTCTGCCACGCCAAACCGCACCATATCTTCTGCAGTGATCTGCATGACTTCGCACGCCTCCTGCTCTCTGGACGCATCCTTCCACAGAATGGACGCTGCGCCACGGGGCGAGATCACGGAGTAGAGCGCATTCTCCAGCATTGCCAGGTCGTCGCATACGCCCAGCGCCAGTGCGCCGCCGCTGCCAGCCTCGCCCAGCACCACGGAGATCACCGGGGTTTTCAGCATCATGAACTCTGCGATGTTCCGGGCGATCGCCTCGCCCTGTCCACGCTCTTCCGCCTCCACACCGCAGAATGCGCCCGGGGTGTCGATGAGACAGATCACAGGACGGTGGAACTTTTCTGCCTGGTGTGCCAGGCGGAGTGCCTTGCGGTAGCCCTCCGGATGGGGCATCGCAAAATTGGACGCCTTGTTTTCCCGGAGATTTCTGCCCTTCACCTGTGCCAGAACGGTGACCGGAATGCCGTCCAGTCTGCCGATGCCGCCGATGATGGCGCCGTCGTCGCCGAAGTTCCGGTCGCCGTGCATCTCATAGAAATCGGTAAAGATCCGTGGGATATAGTCCCGGACTGTGGGACGGTTTTTGTCCCGGATCAGGAGCTGGCGTTCCCACGCCGTCCGGCGCTGCTGCTGTTCTTCCATTGTCACGCACCTCCTGCTTCCTGTTCCCGGTCATAGCCGTGGAGTTTCAGCAGATGCGACAGCGTACTGCGCATACTGCGGCGTTCCACGATCATGTCCACGAACCCTTTTTCCTGTAAAAATTCTGCCAGCTGAAAGTTATCGGGCAGGCGCTGGCGAATCGTGCCTTCAATGACACGTCTGCCGGCAAAGCCGATCAGCACTTTCGGTTCCGCCAGAATAATATCCCCCAGAGACGCAAACGATGCGGTCACGCCGCCGGTGGTAGGGTCTGTCATGACTGTCAAATACAGCAGTCCGGCATCGTTGTGCTTTGCCACGGCTGCCGAAGTCTTTGCCATCTGCATCAGAGAGATGATGCCCTCCTGCATTCTGGCGCCGCCGGATGCGGTAAATGCCACTACCGGCAGTCCTTTTTCCGTCGCCGTCTCAAAGGCACGGGTGATCTTTTCGCCCACCACGCTGCCCATGGACGCCATCATGAAATGGGAATCCATCACGATAATGACGGTGCGGGAGCCCTTGATGGTGCATTCTCCGGTGATGACCGCATCTTTCATGCCGGTCATGGTCTGGAGCGATTCCACCTTTTTGGCATAGCCCGGAAAGCCCAGCGGATCGGCGCTGTGCATTTCTGCATCGTATTCCACAAACGAACCGCTGTCTGCGGTGAGACGCATCCGCTCAGCTGCGGTGAGACGTGCATGATAGTTGCAGTGCGGGCAGACCTTGTTCAGCTCCTGGAATTTGCTTTCCGGCGTGGTCTGCTGGCAGCGGGGACACTTGAACACCGGTTCGTGTTCCTCCGGTGCATCGTCGTTGAAACGCTTGGTGACGTTCTTGAACAATTCTTCCAATGCCATAGTTACAGTTTCACCTTACTTTCCGTTGTCCTTGTCATTCTTGGAATCCGCAAGGAATTTCTCCAAAAAAGTGTTGTCATATGTACCGGCCTCGAAATCCTTGTTCTTAATCAGCCGCAGCTGGAAGTCGATGTTGGAGTCAATGCCGTCCACGATAAATTCCGCCAGCGCCCAGCGCATTTTCATGATCGCCTGGCTCCGGGTGGGAGCGTGAACGATCAGCTTTGCGATCATGGAATCATAATACGGCGGAATGGTATAGCCCTGGTATACGGCACTGTCCACCCGGATGCCCGGACCGCCGGGGATATGGAGCGAACGGATCTTGCCCGGAGACGGACGAAAGCCCTGTTCCGGATTCTCCGCATTGATGCGACACTCGATGGCATGACCACGCACCTCGATGTCGTCCTGGGTGAACGGCAGGGGCTTGCCCTGTGCCACCAGCAGCTGGGTCTGCACCAGATCCACGCCGGTGACCCACTCGGTGACCGGGTGTTCCACCTGGATACGGGTGTTCATCTCCATAAAGTAGAAGTTCCGGTCATCATCCACCAGGAACTCGATGGTTCCGGCGTTATAATAGCCGCACGCCTTTGCCGCACGGACAGCCGCCTCCTGCATGGCTTTCCGCAGTTCCGGCGTCATCAGCGGGCTGGGACTTTCCTCCAGCACCTTCTGATTGCGGCGCTGCATACTGCAGTCACGCTCACCCAGCGCCACGGTGTTGCCCATCTGGTCGGCGATGATCTGGATTTCCACGTGATGCGGTCCTACGATCAGCTTTTCCAGATAGACTTCATCATTGCCGAAGAACAGCTTTGCCTCTTCCTTTGCCACGGACATCTGTTCTTCCAGCTGATCCTCCCGGTCGATCCGGCGGATACCACGCTGCTGATGGCGGATGTGGAGAAGGAACGCATTGCCTGCTGCGAGGATGAGCGGGAAACGCCCCGGATGCTGAAAACAGCCGAGGTGGACACCATTTTCCTGCTGCACGATATCTGCAACAATGCCATTGCGCAGGATATTAAGGCTGAGCTGCGTTCTCTTTGCGCGAAAGGAGGCGATGCGGTATGATCGTGGAAACCCTGTTCCCGGAATACGGCAATTTGTACGGCGACCCCGGCAATATGCGCTATC
>OGXO01000754.1_pt1 | contig 18229 bp, 15 predicted proteins | sample 1576321 | NCBI WGS metagenome assembly OGXO01 (sample SAMEA3541568, study PRJEB24748) | human gut metagenome | biome: human gut; feature: human-associated habitat; material: faeces | place: China | collected 2012 | reverse complement strand
GATTTTTCCGCTACACGAATCGATGCCTTATTTTCCAAATGGGCAATAAGAATAATACGGTCCATTCCCATAGCTGTCAAAGCCAAATCTGACAGACAGGTAACCGCCTCAGTCATTAGACCTCTCCCCCAGTATGAGGCATTCAAAAAATAGCCAAGCTCTGCAGTCCGTTTCTGGACATCAATCTTTTCAAAACGAACAACGCCAATCATCTTATCTAACTCTTTATCTACAATGGCCCATACACCTAGAGGTTCCTTCATGAAATAATGAACCAAAAGGCAATCCGTTTCATGCTGTGTTTGAGTGGCAGGAAAGAAAAATTGTAGATTCTGAGGATTTGATACAATTTCATGTAAATCAAAACGATCCAAAAAGATGAGTGGTCTAAAAGAAAGGCGCTCCGACTCAAAAAAGGCAAAAGCACCCAGACTAGTCCAAATATCCATGATAGTATTATAACACAGTTTTAAAAATGGAAAAAGGCTCAACCACTAGGGGTTGAACCTTAGACTTAATCTTCAATCAAACGAATATCTGCACCAAGGTCAGAAAGTTTCTCAATGATATTTGAATACCCGCGAAGGATAAACTCAATATTGGTAATTTCAGTTTGACCTTCTGCCATAAGACCCGCTGTAACAAGTGCCGCACCCGCACGCAAATCACTAGCTTTTACTGGTGCACCTGAAAGTTGCGTTGGACCATTGTAAACAATTTGTCCACCGAGTACTTGAATATCAGCACCCATACGAGCCAATTCAGGAACGTGATTCACACGTTTTTCATAAATTGTATCTATGATTTTTCCGCGACCACTTGCTTTCAATAACAATGGTGTCATAGGTTGTTGTAAATCTGTTGCAAAACCTGGATAAGGCGACGTCTTAATGTCAACAGGTTTTAGATCACCTTGCTCTTCCACAAAGATGGCATCTTCTTCAACGGTCATACGAACACCCATTGCTTCAAGTTTAGCAATAAAACTTTCAAGGTGTTCATAAAGAACATTTTTAACCTTAATTCCCTTACCGATAGCCGCAGCCATAGCAATGTAAGAACCCGCTTCAATACGGTCTGGAATGACCTGGTGACGAGTGCCATGTAAGCTTTCTACACCGTCAATCGTGATGACTTCTGTACCAGCGCCACGTACACGCGCTCCCATATTGTTAAGAAGAGTTGCTACATCAATAATCTCAGGTTCACGCGCCGCATTTTCAATAACCGTACGACCGTCAGCCTTAGCCGCTGCCAACATGGTATTGATAGTCGCTCCAACACTGACCGTATCCATGTAGATATGAGCACCCTTAATGCGTTGACCAGCATCAGTCGCAATACGCATAGACTCTGCTTCATAGGAAATGCTTGCACCCATCGCTTCAAACGCCTTAAGGTGAAGGTCAATAGGACGTGGTCCCAAATCACAGCCACCAGGCAAACCTACTGTTGCTTGACCGTAACGTCCAAGCAAGCTACCGTAGAAATAGTAAGAAGCACGAAGGCTGTTAATCTTACCAAATGGCATTGGCATATCCTTGACGCCTCGTGGATCAATTTCAAGTGTTTCGCCATCACGCTTAACAGAACCACCCATTACTTCTATAATTTCAATGAGGTTATCGACGTCGCTGATTGCTGGCACCCCATCAAGAGTAACCACTCCATCAGATAAAATGATGGCTGGAATCAAAGCAACAACTGAATTTTTAGCCCCTGATACTGTAACTTCTCCCTGAAGTTTCTTACCACCATTGATGATAATTTTACGCATACTGTTCAATCTTTCTTATACTGGAATATTAGCCTTTACATTCTACCATAGATTGAGGTGCATGACAAATTAAGAACGCTAACAATTATCGGACAGTTTCACTTGACCACTTAAACCACCCTTTAAAACGGATAGCACCGTTCTGGTCTGTTCGTAAAACCTTAATGTGACGTTCCTTAAAACGCTTCAAAGTTTCATCATTTGGATGTTTATAGCGATTATTCTCACCAGCTGAAACAAGGGCAAGGGAGGGCTGCAACTGGTCCAAAAACGCTTCAGACGATGACCCTTTTGAACCGTGGTGTCCAGCTTTGAGGATGCCTGCTTTTAAATTGGGATAACTGGCCATCAGTTCCTCCTCTCCTTCCTTTTCCAGATCACCCGTAAACAGAAAACTGCTTCCTAATAATTTTCCATAGAGCACTATCGAATCATTATTACCACCATCACCAACTTTATTTGGATAAAGAACCTGTAGCTTGCTTCCCATCATGGGTAAGTTGTCTCCAGCCTTTAGAGTACGAACTGGGCGTTTTAAAGTCCTAAGTCGTTTCACAAAACTAGGCTTAGTCAAAGCTCCTTGACTGACACAGATTTCCTTAATCTTAAACCGCTTGGCTACTTCTTCCAAATCACCAATATGGTCTGTATCCGTATGAGTCAGGACCATATGGTCAATTTGAGACACTCCCCTAGCCTGTAGATAGGGAATCAAGGTTTTCTCCGCATTGCTCGTCTGACTAGCCTCTTGCCATTTTTCCTTTAGGCCGAAAGTCACCTTGCCACCCACATCAATCAGGATGGTATCGCCTTTCATACTCCTCAGAAAAATACTATCTCCCTGACCAACGTCAACCATAGTCACCTCATTGGTTAAAGGATGTTTGACCCAGACCATCAAAAGACCAAAAATCATCAAAAGGCAAATCCTAAACTGAGGCTTTTTCCAAAAATCAAAGAGCATAACCAATACAGCTATCATCAAGCCAAATTGAAACAAACTAGGTTTCCCTAAAATCAAAGGCTGGCCTATCCAGGATTGTATCCAAGTCAAAAAGGTCTCCATCCATTCAAAAAGTGGGTTGATTTGAGAAAAGATTACCAGTCCTGAAAGAGCAAAGAAGACCGTCAAGACAGGTAAGAGAAAGCTATCAAAGACTATCGAAAACATCGCCGTCAGAATTAAGCTAACTGGTTGAAAGGTCCCATAATAGTAAGTTAGAAAAGGCAAAATCCCAAGACTCAATACCAAGCTCGTACAGATTGACTTTTTAAGAGATGACATCTCCTCAAAATCAAACAAACACAACAAGAAGGCATAGGAACAACTTAAAACACCTCCCACTGTCAAAAGAAAATGAGGTAAAAAGAGAAACAATAGAAGCAAGGTTATTCCCATATTGTCCAGTTTTTTTATACCAAACACCGCCAACAAACTTTGAATCAAGGAACGTAGGACTGAAGCTGTCCAACCTGTCATTAAGCCGTAGCATAAGGAAAAAGGCAGCAAGATAATAAATAGATAATCTTTAGGAAGGCCCAAGCGTAGGAGTCCATAGCGAAACCATCCCAGAAAAAATCCCACTTGCATCCCCGAAAGTGCGAATAGATGAATAATACCTAAACTCATGTAAAGCTGACTCTGCTCATCAAACTCCTTATCCAAATATCCAAAGAGCAGGCCTGTCATATAGTGTCTCATAGGATTAGGAAAATGCGTCTGGATATGAACTAAAGCTCTCCTTCTCAGTTGATGGAAAAAGTCTATGGGAGATGTGGATTTTTTAGGTACCACATGGTCCAAGTGCTCAATCTGAGCAATTCGATAAATGCCTTGACTGGCTAGATAAGACCGATAATTAAACCCCTGAAAATTACGTTGACCAGTTGCTAGGGATAACTTTATTTTCCCTTTTAATACCAACGTTTGGCTAGTAGTCTTAAAAAAATGCTGCTCCTTCTCAGATTTGAATTGGTAAAAGACCTGATAAGTTTGTCCCTTTGCCTTTCCAATAGCTGATAATTGCTCACCATTAACCGATAGCGTATCAGCAACCAGAGTCACCTGATTGATTTCAGCAGGAGCTTGTTTATCTTGTATGCTAGCTCTGTGATGCAAGAATAAAAAGTAGACCAAAAAGAAACTACCTACAAGTCCCACCAACTTTAGGGCTGCCTTATTCTTCCAATGATGCTTCAAAAAACTTACTAAAAGAAAAGCAAAAGCCCCAATAGCATAAACATTAGTGACAAAAATCGTAAAATAAAGAGCAGCTATTAACAGAGCCAAGGAAAAAAGATTGATGGGAGCATTTTTAAGCCACATAGAGGGACTCTCTGATTTTATCTAAAGTTTTATCACCAATTCCTGAGACATTTTTCAAGTCATCTACGGATTGAAAGCCACCATGACTTTCACGATAGGCAATGATATCCTCAGCACGCTTAGCTCCAATCCCAGAAATAGTTTGCAACTCCTCTGAAGTCGCTGTGTTTAAGTTAATTTTGCCATCCTTAGCACTAGTTTGCCCTCCTTTGTCAGAGACCTGACCAGTTCCTGATTGACCAAGGACAGAAAGGTTTTCATCCTTAGTTGCCACATAGATAACCTCTTCGTCCGACAGGCTTGCAGCTAAATTAACACTCTTAGCATCCGCATCCTCAGTCATTCCCCCAGCAGCTTTGATGGCATCAGTCACCCTAGCGCTTGCTTTTAAGGTATAAACACCCGGATTAGCCACAGCCCCCTTAACATCTACCGTTACTTTTGACTTATCCTTTTCACTTCCTTCAGTCTTTGACTGGGAAGACGCCTCAGAAAGAAACTGTGAACTTTGTTTGGAGGAGGTTGACAAAGCTGTCACATCTGTATAAGACGTCTCCGCCTCCATGCTGTTGCCGGCACCACAAGTCATCCATAGAAAGAAGCAAAAAATCACCATCAGTAAAGCGATGACACTCACAAACAGACGATTATCTTTGACATAGGCTAGAATCTTTTCCTTCACGCTATTCTCCTTAATTGATATATTTTCTTTCTTATTCGTAAAAAATTTGAAAAATAAATCAAAAAGTAAAAAAACTCCATCAGACCTATGTCTGACAGAGTTATTAGTTTATTTCTGCGTTTCTTTGGCACGGTGTTTTTCAGGGTTCCAAACAAAGCTAGCTACATATGAGAAAGCCATGGTCAAAAGCACTGCAATGATAGCCACAAGACCGAGAGGTACACGGTAAATATAAGTCAATGGGTTTGGTTTTTTGCCTGTTTGATAGCTCAAAGCTTCTTCATCAAGACGATCAAATTCAGACTGGATACGACGAGCAACCTCTTGAATATTTTCGTCATTCAAACGCTTCAAATCTGAAATATCAATAGGATTACCATAGTTCATATCCACACGTTCACCCGTCAAGAGCCCCTTGAGCTCACGAGGTCCTTGATAGACAACTGGCATAATCTTAACCTTGGCCATCTTAGCGATAACCGCAACCCCACCCTTAACATCAGAAGAATGGCGACTACCACTTGGGAACATAATCAAACTACGATTACTCTTCTTAAGCATGTTAACAGGGTACTTGATAGCTTCTTGGCCAGGATTTTCACGGTCAATTGGGAAGGCGCCACACATGCGGATCCACCAACCAAAGATACGGCTCTTGAAGAGTTCTTTCTTAGCCATGAAAATAAACTGCTTAGGACGGGCTGAAAAGGCCATATAAACAGGGTCCCACCAAGTGCGGTGCGGAGCAACCAAGATATAGTTTTCATCCTTGTTCAATAATTTATCACGATTGTGATAATGGGCATTGCCATTAATAATCCATAGAAGGAAGACAACAAGCCCACGTAAATAAGCGTAAAACACGTTTTTACCTCTTTTTCTACAATTTTTTTAACTATTATACCAAAAAAAGGAGCGCTTTTTCATCGAATTTCTTTGTAAAACAATTGAAAATGTGGTGGCACTTTCTAATAGTTTGAGCTATAATGTAACTATGAAAAAAAGTACTGAGATTATAGGGAAAAACAGAAAGGCACTTAATCTTTGCCTCATTATTGCTAACTTGGCCGTACTGGCTGTACTAGGCTTTGCCTTGTCACAACGCCATAGCTCTAAAGCTGAACAAGTAGCACAGACTGAAAAAACTGAACAAGTAGCTAACGGAGCAAGTTCTTCTTCAGAAAAATCTAAAGAAGATGATAAAACACAACTCAAAAAAGGTAGTAACCATAGCATTGAAGCCTCTGACTATGCCTACGACGTTACTGCTGTTAATAACACTATCCGTGGTGTATCTCAAGATGTTGACGGTAAGGTTGTCTTTTTAACCTTCGATGACGGAATTGATCCAACACTGACCCCACAAGTCATGAGTATCTTGAAAGAATACGGTGTTCATGCCACATTCTTCCACATTGGGAATACCATTACTCAAGAAAACGCAGACATCCTCAAACGTCAAATTACAGAAGGACACGCTATTGCTAACCATAGCCTTAGCCACAACTTTAACCTACTTTATCCTGGGCGTGTTCCCAACCAAAGTCAAATTGTTTCTGAAGTTGACCAAACCAATGCCAATTTCCAAGCCATCCTAGGTAAGGACTTCAAAACAAGAATTTTCCGTTACCCTGGTGGTCATATGTCATGGCAAGGATTAGAGGCAACTGACCATGCTCTCGCTAAACAAGGTGTCCAGTGGATTGACTGGAACATGCTCTGTGGAGATGCAGAACCACTCTCTGTTCGTCCAACCACATCTGAAAGCATGATGGCTTATATGGACGGTTCACAGAAATATTTCCCTGAAACTACTGTTAAAGTTGTGCTAATGCACGATACAGCTGGTAAGGAGCTGACTGTTCAGACCCTTCCACAAATCATCGAATACTTCAAAAATCAAGGGTATACCTTCGGTGTCCTAGAGTAATCACTCGCAACAGTTCCTTTGGGAGCTGTTTTTTGTTACAATTAAAACTATGACAAATCCAATTTTAAAAGATGGAGAACGCATTGACCAACTCTTCTCCACAGATGTAAAAATCATTCAAAATAAGGAGGTCTTCAGCTATTCTATCGACAGTGTCCTCCTCTCGCGATTCCCAAAAATTCCAAAGAAGGGATTAATCGTCGACCTCTGTTCGGGAAATGGTGCCGTTGGCCTCTTTGCCAGCACACGCACTGAGGCACCAATTACCTTGGTTGAGTTGCAAGAACGTCTGGCTGATATGGCAAAACGTTCCGTCACCCTCAACCAGCTAGAGAATCAGGTGACTGTTGTCAATGATGACCTAAAAAATTTGCTTGACCATGCGCCGCGATCTCAAGTAGACCTTATTCTTTGTAATCCTCCCTACTTTAAGGCGACAGAAACGTCTAAGAAGAATCTGTCAGAGCACTACCTCTTGGCCCGTCACGAAATCACGACCAATCTAGAGGAAATTTGTCAGGTCGCACGTCATGCCCTCAAATCCAATGGACGCATTGCTATGGTACATCGCCCTGACCGCTTTTTGGATATCATTGACACCATGCGCCAGTACAATCTAGCACCTAAACGCATCCAGTTTATCTATCCCAAGATGGGACGTGAGGCTAACATGCTCCTGATTGAAGCCATTAAAGACGGCTCGACAGATGGCTTGAAAATCCTTCCACCTCTCTTTGTGCACAAGGAAAATGGTGACTATACCGACGAAATCTTTGAGATTTACTTTGGAAAAAAGGCTGAAGGTGAGTCCTAAACGATGACAGAAAAGGATAGCAAGGCCTACATGTATGTGGTTGAGTGTGCTGATGGCACCCTCTATACAGGCTATACCACAGATGTCGAACGCCGCCTCAAAACCCATAACTCAGGCAAGGGTGCTAAGTATACCAGAGCTCGCCTACCAGTTAAACTCCTCTACTCAGAAACCTTCGCTAGCAAGCCTGAAGCCATGAGCGCAGAAGCACTCTTTAAGAAAAAAAGCCGAGAGAAAAAGCTAGCTTATATCAAAGAACACACGGAAAAATAACCGTGTGTTTTTTTTTATACTATTTAAATAAAGAGAAGTTTCAAGGACGTACTTTTATTTGGTCAAGAAAACCATCCTCATCAACATCAAACCAAGTTTCAATTTTGGCATCATCAAGCATTTTATTTAAAAAATTTGCATAAGGAACCGAATCAATACGAATATAAAGTTTATCGCTTTTATTAACTTCATCAAAAATATGAAGATTATTTCGTTTTAAGTTTCCATAGAAATTTCCTGTCTTAAACGACAATTTATTAGGCTCTAACTGAGCCACTTCACCATCATAAGAAAATTTATTATCATCAATTTGAATGCAATCATCCCAATTAAAGGTATAGGCAATTTTATCATTTTTCTCCCTAACAGTATTGATATTTACATAAGTACCATCAATTTTAAAAGATTTTTCAATTAGTGTCTTACTAGAGATACCAAAAACAAAGAGTATAAAGATAGCCAGATAAGCAGGCCATCCTCCCATAATAGGAGCACCTAAAAGTCGATAACCATAATCTTGAATCCTACCATCAATTTCTTTAATGATTGAACTGTCGTATCGTACAAAATATCTATTTTCCTGTTTTGTTTCTGAAGAATTATGAAATGAACACTTTATTTTAACTACATCACAAAGGATTTGATGAACATCTTGCAGACTATATTCCAAATTTTGACAATGTTTATCTACTAGAGATAAACTTCCTTTATTAGAATTAGGAACTAATAAAAATAAATCTGAGGAGACTTTCCATTTCTTAGTTTTCTTATCGAAAATTACTTTTTTGTAATACCCGTACAATCTTGAACTGTTATTAGAAAAAAATAATCTCACAATACTGTATAAAATAACTTCATTCCATGTTATATACAGCATAATTGCCAACATTAAAAAAATTAACTTAATAAGATCAATTAGTAATAGTTCTCCTAAACAATTTATTGAATTATTATGTATATATAACTGAAAAGCATTAGAGCTTCTAATTATTTCCGCAAAAAAGAGTACCAAATATAGTCCTACGATAATCAATAAATACTTAATTTTTTTATCAGTAATCTTTTCTTTAGAGATATCTATTCTAAATTTTTCTTCTATGTATTCTTTATCAAAAAAATTGGATCCCAAAGTAAGCATCAGAATAGATAAAAATCCCCATCTAAATATTCCATCATCAATACCTATATTAGAAACGATTAGTATAGGTAATCCAACTGATGAATAAAAGAGTATTGGAGACTTCCTCATGAAACGTATAGGCATTTCAAAAAATATAATAATGCTAGATACTATTAACAGTATTTGAAACTGGTTTCTCAATAACTGCTCAGAAAAATTTCCCTTAACTATTAAGTTATTTTTTTCCATGGCTCCATCAATAAAACTAGATAGTATTGATATGTAAATAGGAATAAGAATACTCCTAAGATAAAAAAACATTCTCTCCCTCAAAGTAGAATAATTATTCCAATTTGAAGTAAATTGTTTTCTAAAGTCAGGTAATATATCATTCCTAAGTTTATACCAACGTCTTATACAAAATCCAAGCCATATAACATTTATTAAAACACACACACTCAAGGTATTTATATCTACTACATTTTGAGAATACGCAACTATCAGTATCAATAAAAAAAGTATAAAAAAGAGCAACTCTAAAAGAAATAAAATATATTGTGGAAAATAGATAAAATGAAATATGCGTTTAAAAAAAGGTAAAAAAGAAATCTTTCTTTCCTCCTTACTTGATACATCGTGAGACATAATATTCCCTCCTACATAACTTTTTCTAATCCCAATAAATTACCTCATGATAATTTATTCACTTAAGTATAACAAAAAACACTCTATTTTTATAGAGCGTTTTCAAAAAGATTTTCATAAGTAGCTTTCAAAGAAGAGAATATGAAATAAAGTTCTCTCCACTACTGATTACCGCCTTGGTACCTATTTATCACCCTTGTTACGGATAACAAAGCCATTTTTCTTTTCACTTGAGGTACGGTGTGGGCGTTTGTTGCCACGGTTTTCGAAGTCACGACTGTTCTTCTTAGACTTACGTTTGAAGTCACGACGGCCACCGTCTCGGTCATCGCGGTTACGGTCGCCACGGTATCCACCACGACGGTTGTTATCGCGACCGCGGTTGCCACGGCCGCCTTTACCACCAAAGCCACCACCTGATGGTTTGAATGGCAATGGTTTTTCACGTGCAATTTCCACTTCTGGCATTGTCTCTGGATCTTGAACGGTCAAGCTCAAGATGTAAAGCGCCAATTCTTCAGGTGTAAATTCTTGAGCCAATTTAACCGCATCACCCTTGAACTTGTCAAAGTTAGCACGGATAGCTTCATCCGAAAAGTCACGTTCAATTTTCTTAAGGGCAACTTTCTTCTTAGCTTGGAAGGCTTCTTGAGCTGTTGGTGGCTTAAGGCCTTTCATGCGTTTCTTAGTCAAGTTTTCGATGATTCCCAAGTAACCCATTTCATTTGGTGCTACAAAAGTAATCGATTGACCTGATTGGCCTGCACGGCCTGTACGTCCAATACGGTGAACGTAGCTTTCTGGGTCTTGTGGGATATCGTAGTTGTAGACGTGAGTAACACCGGAAATGTCAAGACCACGCGCCGCAACGTCTGTCGCAACCAAGATATCAATTTGGTCGTTCTTGAAGTCACGGATAACACGAAGACGTTTGTTTTGGTCAAGGTCACCGTGGATACCTTCTGCACGGAAACCACGAAGTTTCAAACCACGTGTCAACTCGTCCACACGACGTTTGGTACGTCCAAAGACGATTGACAATTCAGGTTGGTCAACATCCATAAGACGAGTCATGGTATCGAACTTCTCTTGTTCCTTAACTCGGATAAAGTATTGGTCAACGTTAACATTGGTCAATTCTTTAGCCTTGATTTTCACATGCTCAGGATCTTTCATGAACTGAACGCCAATACGTTTGATAGCATCAGGCATAGTTGCTGAGAAGAGAAGGGTTTGACGTTCTTCTGGCACTCGGCTAATGATAGCTTCAATATCTTCAAGGAAGCCCATGTTAAGCATTTCATCAGCTTCATCCAAAATCAAAGTCTCGATATTATTGAGTTTAAGAGCCTTACGTTTGATAAGGTCAAGGAGACGACCTGGTGTCCCTACTACAATGTGGGCACCTGAACGGAGGGCCTTGATTTGTTTCTCAATGCTAGAACCACCGTAGACTGAACGAACTTTAACGCCTTTGTCACGACCAAAACGGAAAAGCTCTTCTTGAGATTGCACTGCCAACTCACGTGTTGGGGCAATCACAAGGGCTTGGATTGTATTTTCTTCTGTACGAATTTTATCTAGGGTAGGCAAACCAAAGGCAGCTGTTTTACCAGTACCAGTTTGGGCCTGACCGATAACATCCTTGCCTTCAAGAGCGAGTGGAATCGTCAACTCTTGGATAGGTGATGGCTTTTCAAAACCGGCAGCTACAACAGCTGATTGGATGTCTTCTGATAGGTTTAAATCTGTAAATTTCAAAGTATTCTTCTTTCTATTTGAAGGCGGTGCGAAGCCACCTTATGAGACTTGGTTGTGTAGTATGTTAACTACCTGTATTTAATAGTCGTTTATTTTAACAACTCATCTAGTCTATCATATTTAAGAATAAAAAGACAGTGAATAACGTTTTAAAACCGCCTCCAATTTGAGAAGACGGTTTCACTCACTAATTATTATTTATGGACCAACCAACGCAGGTAGCGGGCCAAGACCAAACAAAGAATCGCACTACCGATAATGATGAAAATCCAGGCTGGACTGACAGTCATAAACGGTAGAGGAACATTCATCCCAAAGAAACCGGTAATAACGGCAAGCACTCCCAAGAGTACCTCAATAATGGTCAGATTGCTCAAGTTGTTGTTCAGGTTGTTGTTTAGGATATTGTTATAAGAACCTGATAATTGCTGTAAGACCTTAGAAATGAGGTCCGTCATGGCTACTAACTGTCTAGCTTCAATCATGGCATCATCAAACTGTTCTTTTTCGACCTCATTGAGACGACGATAAATGGCGTGCCCCTTGATGTGTTCCAAAAGAAGATGGTTTTGTGTAGTGGCAGCTACCAAATAGACCATGCCTGTTTCCAAATCTGAAAGGTCGTAAAGATTCTTACTTGTCGTTGTCTGTCTTAGGCGTCGACTAACCTCATCTTTTTGCTGATCCAAACGTTCAATGACGGGATAGTAGGCATTTGAAATCATCTCAAGGCCTGCAAAGAGCAATTTGTAGATAGACAAATCCTCATGGTTATCCACATAATCTTGCATCTTGCTTATCACATAAGCGTTATCCTCGTTACTAATGGTCACCAAACGCGAATCTTGTACAATAAAGGTCAGAGGAATGGTTTCATAGTATTCCTTATCCTTTTCAAGCTCCAGAACATTATAGATAAAGGTGATTGTCCCATTCTCACGGTTGTAATCCATGTGGGCTCGTTCATTTTTATCCAAGGCATACTCTATGGTTTCTTGGTCAATATCATACTTGGTATAAAGGTAGGATTGCTCAGAAATAATGTCTGAATCAATATTAATCCAGTGACGCTTATAACCCAGTTCTTTTTCAATAAACATGTTTCTTCCTCATTACTCTAGCACTGCTGCTGCCAAAGCTTGTTGGATTTCAAAAACATTATTATCACTCTTAAATTGAAGGACCTCTGCAGGCTCCAATGCTGATGAAATCCAAATCTTAAGTTCAGCATCTAGGTCAAAGTGCCCTGAACTTTCTACAGTGAAACGAGAGATTGAGTGATAAGGGATAGACTTGTAAGAAGTCTTCTTCCCTGTAACACCTTGTTTATCGACTAAAATCAAGCGCTTCTCTGTAAAGACAATCAAGTCACGAACAAGGACATAGGCTAACTCCACCTGTTCACCTGGAATTAAGATGCCCTCCAATTGGCGCTCAACCTTATCATTATCTTTTTTAGATGCGTTGCCAAGCAGTCCTGAAAAAAGTCCCATAGTTGTTTCTCCTTTTTTATTGTATTGTAAAGATAATCCTTGCTTTAACTATACCACAATTTTAGGATTTCAGACACTTGCAGAAATGGGTTTCTAGTAGTACAATTAAAGAGTCACAAGAGGAGCAATTGCTGAGAATGGCTAGCTTGATTTTTTCTTCAAGACCTGCCTAAACTCTTACCACCTGATCAGGTTAGGACCTGCGTAGGGATGTGTCTCAAAATAGATTGAAATAGAGGAACTTCTATGACGTCGTTTTGATGTGGCAAAAAACAGCCAATCAAGACGATTGGTATAGGAGGTTTTTTTATGTCGAAAACAAATATTCGGCCAATGATTGAGGTTGCCCTTTTTGCAACCATTGCTTATATCCTGGACCTAGTTACCCAGCCCATGTCACTAGGCCCTTGGATTTCCCTTTCCTTTAAGATGGTACCTATCTTTCTCCTCAGTTTTCGCTGGGGCTTAAAGGCTGGTGCTATGGGCGGTCTTATCTGGGGGCTACTTCAAGTGGTGACAGGACAGGCAGCCGGTGGTTGGCTAACCTTAACACAAGGTTTTCTGGAATATTTTGTCGCCTTTAGTCTGATTGGTATCAGTGGTGTGGTCAAACCAGCCCTTGATAAAGCCATTAAACAAGGCAATAAAGTCAAGTCTCTGATGGTGATTACTGAGGGGATTCTTCTTGGTAGCTTTGCTCGTTACCTCATTCACTTTATAGCCGGTGTCATCTTTTGGGGAAGCTATGCCCCTAAAGGACAAAGCCCTTATCTCTATTCATTTATTGTCAATAGCTCATCCTTCCTTGGAGAAACATTAGCCAGCCTCATCGTTTTCTTCGCCCTACAACGATTCCTAGGCAGGTTACTCAATACAGAAAAATAAAAGAAACCATAGGACAGTCTTAAGTGGCAGTCCTATGGTTTTTCTTGTTTTTATAAAAAACAGCAATTATTGCCTATTCACAGTAATAACCTCACTTTTGTTTTACTGTTTTTTATGTTAAGATACAAAAAAATATATGTTCCCATATATGCAAACTGGAGGTTTCCCATGCAAAAATTTGGAGATATTTTTAAAAAATTTCGTGAATCAAGAGGGATACGATTAAAAGATGTCGCAAAAGCTGGTATCTCGACATCTCAACTGTCTCGTTTTGAAAAAGGTCAGACAGACTTAACCATTACAAAGTTTATGTTGATATTGGACGAGATTAATATGCCTATTGACGAATTCATGTATGCTGTCCATGATTTTCATCGTGATGAACTGAATGAACTATTAGCAAAGATTCAGTTTTTTGTATCAACTCATGATATTAATGGATTAAAGAAACTACTTAATTCCCAACTAAAATCAGAACATAAACGAGAAAAATTTCATCACATTAATACTATTTTATTAAAAATTCGCTTGCAGGATTTATCGGGAGAAAGCTATTATACACAGCAGGACCTAACCGATTTAACCGATTATCTATTTAGTGTTGAGTACTGGGGTTATTATGAATTATTAATTTTTGCAAATACCTTAGATGTGTTGAACCATGAGACTCTTATGGTTTTGGCAAAGGAGATGTCTAGAAGGTCTGATTTTTACAAAGAGATTCCTAATAATCGACGCATGATATCAACCATGTTATTAAATGTTTATATTACATGTATAGAAAGAGGAGAGCTCATTGATGCACTGTATTTCGAAAAACAATTAAACCAATGCTTTTTTATCGAGACTGAAATCTATGAACGATTGGTTTTTCAATATGCACAAAATTATTATCAATATAAAAAAGAAGGAAGCAATCAGTCTATTATCGAAATGAAGAAATGTATTGGTGCCATGAAATTGGCAGGGAGCGAGCATATTGCAAAGACTTATGAAGCACATTTGAAAAAATTGATAGAGGAAAATAGTTAGCGAGCATATATGGGAAATTATTAAATAAGATTATTATTCTTGTAAAATTATTTTGTTTAAAAAATATGTGAATCCAATTTCATTTCCAGATTTGATAACTAATATGGAGAAACGATATGTCTAAATCCTTTCTGAAATTACTTATCTCTCAGTTATTTGCTAACTTAGCTGACATTTTTCTCAGGGTATCTCTCATTGCAAATATCTACGTCATTACAAAATCCGTTATTGCAACCTCAATGGTTCCGATTCTAATCGGATTGTCAGCTTTCGTGGCAAGCCTTCTGGTGCCATTAGTAACTAAAAAACTAGCCTTAAATAGAGTGCTTTCATTCACTCAATGTGGAAAGACTTTTTTATTAGCAATACTCCTTGTAATGCTCATTAAGGCTCAATTTGTTCCAGCCTTAGGAATGTATATCTTTGTTGTCGCTATTTCTATCTTAGATGGCTTTGCGTCGCCCGTATCTTATGCCATGATTCCTAGATATGCCACAAATTTGGGAAAGGCAAATGCTGCCTTATCAATGAGTGGTGAGGGAGTACAATTGATTGGTTGGGGACTAGGCGGTCTCTTATATACTTCGCTTGGTCTTTTTCCCACACTGTTGATAGTCTTACTCCTTTATCTCCTCTCCACTTTTGTGATGCTCTTTCTTCCTCAGGCTAAAATAGAGCAGTTAGAAGCGGAGACAAATATTGATACTCTAGTAAAAGGATGGAAGTTAGTTGCAAAAAATCCTAAATTAAAGTTATTTGTTCAAGCAAATTTATTAGAGGACTTCTCCAATACAATCTGGGTATCGTCTGTAATCCTTGTTTTTGTAACCGAGGTGTTAAAACAAACTGAAAGTTACTGGGGCTACTCAAATACAGCCTATTCCCTTGGTATCATTTTAGGTGGAATAATTGTCTACAAACTATCCGAAAAGTTTTTAGCGCATCAGTGGAAAAGTATTCTCTTTTCACTCTTAGCAATGGCGATCATCACAGCCAGTATCCTCTTTTTCTCAAATACACAAACATTTTTAATTTTCTCCAGTTTAATCGGCTTCTTTTCTCAGTTAAAAGAAGTACCTGAAAGTGTCTTTCTTCAGGAAACTGTCGATGAAAATCAGTTAGTACATGTTTATTCTGTATTTGAAGTCATTTCAACCCTTGCTTTTTCAGTTTTCGTCTTTCTGATGAGTTCTATTACTGAAAAATTTGGAATTACAACAAGTTTCTGGCTATCAACAATTTGCATACTTTTAGAAGCTGGCTTGATTTATCATAATCGTAATTATCTAAAGTAATTAATCATAGGTATACTTGATAACTATTAGGTTTATAAAAAATATAGGGCTATCTGATTAGATAGTCCTATATTTTTTTGTGTTGTTTTAGAGACGTGGCGTAGATATCAGTGCTAAGATATTACGACATGAGAAAACGGAAACGTTATTTTCCGTTTTCGAGTTAGTAAGGGACTTAGACACGTTCCCAAAGGACGTGGCGTAGATTGCTTAGGCTATGAGATAGCCAAGCAATCTTAGTACATTACATCTTCTCTTCCAATGTTACATCTGGATATTTATCCGCAAACCAACGAAGGGCAAAGTCATTTTCAAAGAGGAAGACTGGTTGGTCAAAGCGGTCTTTGGCCAAGATGTTTCGGCTGGATGACATGCGTTCATCGAGATCCTCTGGTTGAATCCAACGCACAGTCTTTTTACCCATTGGTGTCATAACGACTTCGGCATTGTATTCATTTTCCATACGGTGTTTGAAAACTTCAAACTGAAGTTGACCAACGGCACCAAGCATGTATTCACCTGTTTGGTAGTTGGTGTAAAGCTGGATGGCTCCTTCTTGCACCAATTGTTCAATTCCTTTGTGGAAGGACTTCTGTTTCATAACGTTTTTAGCAGAAACTTTCATGAACAACTCTGGCGTAAAGGTTGGTAGTGGCTCAAATTCAAATTTGTTTTTACCTACAGTAAGGGTATCACCAACCTGATAAGTTCCTGTATCGTAAACCCCGATAATGTCTCCTGCCACGGCATTTTCAACATTTTCACGAGACTCCGCCATAAACTGAGTAACGTTAGAGAGCTTCGCTCCTTTACCAGTACGGGTTAGGTTAACACTCATACCACGCTCGAATTCACCAGACACGATACGAACAAAGGCAATACGGTCACGGTGACGTGGGTCCATGTTGGCTTGGATTTTGAAAACAAAACCAGAGAAATCCTTGTTAAGAGGATCAATCTCGTCGCCATCTACTGTCTTGTGGCCATGTGGTTCTGGTGCAAATTTAAGGAAGGTATCGAGGAAGGTTTGAACTCCAAAGTTTGTAAGGGCAGAACCGAAGAAGACCGGCGTCAGTTCACCAGCTAAGATAGCTTCTTCAGAGAATTCATTACCCGCTTCTGTCAAGAGTTCGATATCTTCTTTAGCTTGCTCATAGAATGGGTTGTTGGCAAAAAGGGTATCACCATCCTCAATCTTGGCAAAGCGCTCGTCACCCTTGTAAAGCTCCAAGCGTTCGTTATAGAGGTCGTAAAGTCCTTCGAAGGCCTTACCCATACCGATAGGCCAGTTCATTGGGTAGCTGGCAATACCAAGCACTTCTTCCAACTCTTCCAAGAGGTCGAGTGGCTCACGTCCATCACGGTCCAATTTGTTTATGAAGGTGAAGACAGGAATACCACGGTGTTTGACAACTTCGAAAAGTTTTTTGGTTTGGGCCTCGATACCTTTGGCTGAGTCAACGACCATGACGGCAGCGTCGACCGCCATAAGAGTACGGTAGGTATCTTCTGAGAAGTCCTCGTGCCCTGGGGTATCAAGGATATTGACACGTTTGCCGGCGTAGTCAAACTGCATCACAGATGAGGTTACTGAGATACCACGTTGTTTCTCGATATCCATCCAGTCTGATTTAGCAAAGTTTCCGGTTTTCTTACCTTTTACGGTACCAGCTTCACGGATTTCACCCCCAAAGTAAAGCAATTGTTCAGTGATTGTTGTTTTACCAGCATCGGGGTGAGAGATGATGGCAAAAGTACGGCGTTTTTTGATTTCGTCTTGGATACTCATAGTTTTCTTTCTTCTTTAAAAATAATCTTTTTGATACTTTTCCTTAGTGGTATGGAACGTCAGTAGCTGCCTTAGGAATTGCAAAACTTCCATGCTCAATAGAAACTGACAGGCAAAGGTTTTTACCAGATTGAAAAGTAAGATAGTTGTAGCACTTCTTTCAGAAAATTTCTCTCTTTTTAGGGCTACATTTGTTGTCGAGGCTTGCGATAATCTCGCAGGCACAGCTCCTTTATTATATCCAAATTACAGTGTGAAAGCAATTCTGAAAGCGTTTTGTGTTAGAATAAAACAAATAAAATCATAACCACCCGTCTAACGGGTGGTTTGATCAAGGGCTATAAGCCCATAATACCAGCCAGCGCCTAAAGACGCTGGCTTTCACTTTGTTCAAGCCTTATTGCTTT
>OGXO01000751.1_pt1 | contig 18261 bp, 10 predicted proteins | sample 1576321 | NCBI WGS metagenome assembly OGXO01 (sample SAMEA3541568, study PRJEB24748) | human gut metagenome | biome: human gut; feature: human-associated habitat; material: faeces | place: China | collected 2012 | reverse complement strand
TCAAATGTTTGTAGGAGGCGTAAAGAGGTATCCTGATAATTATAGAAAAAGATTTTATTTTTCGAACCGAATAACACTCCGTTATCAGTCAGGCAGGCGGAGTAGGCGATGATATTATTTCCTGTCTCATCAGTCGGTATAAAAAAGTCATCGCTTTGCCTCTGATAACGTGCCACTCCTTTGTCTGTCAGAATCCATATATTGTTTTGTACGTCTTCTATCATCTGGTAGATTAAATTGTGAGGAATGGAATGAGGGTTATTTGCCTGATGAATATATTTTTTGAGTTCATGTCCGTCATATCGCCCAAGTCCGGAACGGGTTCCAATCCATACAAATCCTTGTTTGTCCGTTAAAATACATCTCACGGTAGAGGGAAGACCATCTTTTAGGGAGATTTGCTTATAGTAATAATGACCGGCTTGAAGAGTGGAAACGCCGATAAACAGTGTGATAAATGCAATGCATAGTAGTAAAAAGGTTTTTGTTCTCATGAGATCAGGTCAGTTAAACTGAAACAAAGATAGTGTATTCGGATGAATATTAGTTAAATCCCCTCTCTTATTTTTTAGTTTTTATGCTTATCTTTGCTCGAAAATATACGACTATGATTACCGAAGAACTACAGAAACTTTATCAGTCATATACGGGCGTTCCCGCTGAAAACATAACAGAATTACCGTCTTCTGGTTCCAACCGCCGTTATTTTCGGCTGACGGGTATAGAAACATTGATTGGAGTCTACGGGGCTTCTATTGATGAGAATGAGGCATTTCTTTATATGGCAGGACACTTCCGCAAATGTGGACTGCCTGTTCCCGAAGTGCGCATTGCCTCGGAAGATAAAACCTATTATTTGCAGGAAGATTTGGGCGATACTCTGTTGTTCCATGCCATAGAGAAAGGACGTGCTACCAGTGTCTTTTCCGAAGAGGAAAAAGAGTTGCTTCGCAAAACGATTCGTCTGCTTCCTGCTATTCAATTTGCCGGGGCGGATGGATTTGATTTTTCCCGCTGTTATCCTCAACCGGAGTTCAACCAACGCTCTATTCTGTGGGATTTGAATTACTTCAAATATTGCTTCCTGAAAGCTACCGGCATGGAGTTTCAGGAAGACAAACTGGAAGATGATTTCCAAAAAATGAGCGATGTCTTGCTCCGCAGTTCTTCCGCTACTTTCATGTATCGTGATTTTCAAAGCCGTAATGTGATGATAAAAGACGGGGAACCGTGGTTTATCGACTTTCAGGGCGGACGCAAAGGCCCGTTCTATTATGACATAGCCTCTTTCCTGTGGCAGGCGAAAGCGAAATATCCCGATAGCCTCCGTAAAGAACTGCTGCAAGAATATATGGAAGCTCTTCGCAAATACCAACCGATTGACGAATCCTATTTTTATAGCCAGCTTCGCCACTTTGTCCTTTTCCGTACGCTGCAAGTGCTGGGGGCCTACGGTTTCCGTGGTTACTTTGAAAAAAAACCGCATTTTATCCAAAGCGTTCCTTATGCCATCGAAAACCTGCGTGAATTGTTAAAAGAAGAATATCCGGAATATCCGTATCTCTGTAACGTTTTGCGGGAGCTTACCGGACTGAAACAATTTACGGACGACCTGAAAAAGCGGCAGCTAACTGTCAAAGTAATGAGCTTTGCCTATAAAAAAGGAATTCCTGATGACTCTACCGGCAATGGAGGAGGATATGTGTTCGACTGCCGTGCCGTGAATAATCCCGGCAAGTATGAGCGTTACAAACCTTTCACCGGACTGGATGAACCTGTAATCACTTTCTTGGAAGAAGATGGCGAAATACTCCGTTTCCTCGATCATGTCTATGCTTTGGTAGATGCCTCCGTGAAACGTTATATGGAACGCGGATTCAGCAATTTGTCCGTCTGCTTCGGTTGCACCGGCGGACAGCATCGTTCTGTTTATTCCGCCCAGCACCTGGCAGAGCACCTGAATCAGAAGTTTGGTGTGAAAGTCGAACTGGTGCATCGGGAACAGAATATCGAACATACGTTTGAGGCAACAATCTAAGAAGAGTAAATATAAAGAAGAAAGTAACCGAAAGAATGAAAGCAATGATATTTGCAGCCGGTTTGGGTAGCCGGCTAAAACCACTCACCGATACCATGCCTAAGGCTTTGGTTCCCATAGCCGGACGTCCAATGTTGGAACATGTGATTTTAAAACTGAAAGCTGCCGGATTCACAGAAATAGTGATTAACATCCACCATTTTGGCGAACAGATACTTGACTTCCTGAAAGCCAATGAGAATTTTGGACTCATCATACATATTTCCGACGAACGCGACCTGTTGCTCGACACCGGTGGGGGAGTTAAGAAAGCCCGTTCTTTCTTTGAAAATTCCGATGAACCTTTCCTGATACACAATGTAGATATTCTTTCAGACGTGAATTTGAAAGATTTATATGACTACCATCTACAAAGCGGTGCTGTTGCCACTTTGCTGGCCAGCCAACGTAAAACCTCCCGCTATCTTCTTTTTGATACAGGCAAGAGACTTTGCGGATGGATAAACAAGGACACAGGACAAGTGAAACCGGAAGGTTTTCAGTATGACCCTTCTCTTTATCAAGAATATGCATTCAGTGGTATCCATGTACTTTCGCCCGCCATTTTTCAATGGATGACTTCTCCCTGTTGGGAGGGTAAATTCTCTATTATGGATTTCTATCTTGCCACTTGCCGGCAAGTAAACTATAGTGGTTACTTGACAGAAAAGTTGCACCTGATTGATATAGGCAAACCGGAAACATTAGCGAAAGCAACAGACTTCTTATACCAAAATGCGAAATAAAGATACTGAAAGAGGCTTTTTAGCCTCTTTCTTGTTATGTAATAAAATATTTAAGTAACTTTGCTTGGATAAACAATCAATATTGTAATACTATACAAATTTTGCTGCATGGAACAGACTTTGGAAAATGGGATAGCTGACAACTTATTGCACAACATCTTTAATGACCTGTCTGTAGGCTTGGAGTTGTATGATAAGGACGGTCTCATGATAGATGTCAATTATTCGCGGTTGAGATCAATGGGGATAAAAGACAAGAAGGATATTCTGGGCTATAATCTATTTAATTACACTAGTTTCTCTGATGAAATCAAAGAACAGGTCAGAAAAGGAGAAACAGTGCGTTTCATGGCAAAATATAATTTTGATGACGTGCGTCATCTTTTTCCTACTAATCTGTCCGGTATAAAATTCTTCGAGATTACTGTTTCTTTCGTACATAATGAAAAGTCGGAAATTACGAATTATATGGTGATTAGTCAGGATGTCACCGAACGTGTTCTGTGGCAAAACAAATATGATAATCTTTACGAAGAGGTTGTGCGTTCGAAAAAAGAACTTCTTGAGAGCGAACAAAGAATGATCCATTTGATTCGTCAGAATGAATTGGTATTGAACAATATTAATTCGGGATTGGCATATATTGCGAACGACTATATCGTACAATGGGAGAATATCTCGCTTTGTAGTAAAAGCCTTTCTTATGAGGCTTACAAAAAAGGAGAACCTTGCTATCTGACAGCCCATAATCGCACTACTCCTTGTGAGAATTGTGTGATGCAACGTGCCCGGAAATCCGGTCAGGTAGAGTCTATCTTGTTTAATCTGGATAACAAGCATGTCATAGAAGTTTTTGCTACTCCCATATTTAATGAACAGGGAGATGTTGACGGTGTCGTGATTCGCGTAGATGATGTTACCGAGCGACAGCACATGATAGGTGAACTTGAAATGGCAAGAAGTCGTGCTGAACAATCCGATAAGTTGAAATCCGCCTTTCTGGCAAATATGAGCCACGAAATCCGTACACCGTTAAATGCTATCGTTGGTTTTTCCGATTTATTGATGGTGACGGAAGATCAAGAAGAAAAAGAAGAATTTATTCAGATTATCAATGCCAACAATGAGTTGCTTTTGAAACTGATTAATGACATACTGGATCTTTCGAAAATAGAAGCCGGCTCGGTAGAACTGAAATACGAAGATTTTGATTTGGCTGTTTATTTCAACGAATTAGCTGCTTCGATGCATCGTCGTGTAGTAAATCCGCAGGTTCGGTTAGTTCCCGTGAATCCTTATGAAACCTGTACCGTTCGTTTGGATAAAAACCGGTTAGCGCAGATTCTCACTAACTTTGTAACTAATGCTATCAAATATACCTCCAAAGGAACTATTGAAATGGGGTATGAAAAGATAGACGGAGATATTCGTCTTTACGTTCGCGATACAGGTATTGGTATACCGGAAGATAAAAAAGACAAGGTATTCCATCGTTTTGAGAAACTGGATGAATTTGCACAGGGAACCGGACTGGGACTGTCTATTTGTAAAGCCATCGTTGAGGCTTGCAGGGGAGAGATAGGCTTTGAGTCGGAATTTGATAAAGGGTCTTTATTTTGGGCAGTTTTGCCATGCCAGTTCGATTCGGTTGACAGCGAGCCGACTTCTTCACGTCGGAATAATGAGAAGGATGCAGATAATGAAAACGTTCTTGACTCCGAAGAAACAAAGAAAGTACCTAAAAGAGTGCTAGTCGTTGAAGATATTCAAAGTAACTTCTTTTTGGTATCTTCTATCTTGAAAAACAAATGCCAGTTGTTACACGCACCGAATGGACTGGAGGCAGTTGAGATTGTCCGTACCCAACCGGTGGATTTGGTACTGATGGATATGAAGATGCCTGTTATGGACGGGCGTACTGCAACTTCGGAGATCCGGAAGTTCAATGCGGAAATTCCAATTATCGCCCTGACTGCTCATGCCTTTGATGCCGACCGGGTAGCTGCGTTGAAAGCCGGTTGTGATGATTATCTGGTGAAGCCGATCAATGGCGCGAAGTTGATGCAGACTCTGAAAGAGTATGGTTGTTGAAAGGATGGGATTAAAAATGTGCTGATTTGAAAAAGGGTATATTCTATTTTTTCTGTTTTTAATATATCGGTCACTTGTTTGTGGTGAAGGAAAAAACGCTCTGCATTTTGGATGAAAGAATGTAGGGTTGTTTGTTGTCCTGGATAATTCCTGTCTAAAAATAAATAATTCCTCTGTATTGCTATCTATATGCTTACTGTTTGCCCGTATCTAGTTTGCTTTATCATTTTTCTTTTGTGCGCTTGTGATGATGAACTAGCCTATAAACGGGCTTTTCCGAGGGCTTTTATAACTTGGTCGGTGAGTATGGAAGGCTTTCTCGGTGAGGAAGGATGTGTTCCTCACCGAGGAATGGCTTATTGCTCACCGAGGAAAATCATTTATTTCTTTAAAGAAAACGCATATCATCTGAAAATATATGCTGTATTGTGGTGGTAATATGCATATATATGTGATAATATGGATGCTTTTAATTCCGGATTACCATCTTCAATAGTTTTGTTTTCTTTCTTAATCTGAAAAATAGAACATTTCTCTTGTTTGTTTGGAGGAATTGAAAGGGAGACAGCTTACTATAAAAGGCTATAAATCCGTAAAGTTTGGGATTGTTTTTTATGTTTATGGATTTAAATAGTTACCTTTGCTAAAAATAGAATATCATGTCCAAATACGTCAATCCTTTTACTGATATAGGATTTAAAATTATTTTTGGTCAACCGGCCAGTAAGAATTTGCTCATCACTTTGTTGAACGAACTACTTGCAGGTGAACATCATATTACAGAACTTACTTTTCTGGATAAGGAAGATCATGCAGACAATGTGAGTGATAAAGGTATCATTTATGATCTTTATTGCCGTACAGCAAGTGGTGAGTATATTATCGTGGAGATGCAGAATCGTTGGCACAGTAATTTTTTAGATCGTACACTTTATTATGTTTGTCGTGCTGTGAGTCGGCAGATAGAATCTCCTTCTTCAAAAGAAGTCCCTGTCCCTGAAGATCCGATGACTGCAAGAGAACCACTTGTCTCTTATGGAAAGCAGTATAGACTACCTACTATATATGGAATTTTCCTGATGAATTTCAAAGAGGAAAATTTAGAGGCTAAATTCCGTACGGATACGGTTCTTTCCGACCGTGATACAGGGAAGATTGTTAATCCGCATCTCCGGCAGATTTATTTGCAATTTCCTTATTTTACAAAGGATTTGTCGGACTGCCATACATTATATGATAAATTAATTTATGCACTGAAGAATATGAGCAATTGGAATAGAATGCCGGATGCTTTGAAAGAACAAGTGTTTGAACATCTGGCGAGATTGGCAGCAGTTGCCGATCTTTCGGAAGAAAACCGTATCGCTTATGATAAGGCATTAGATCGGTATAGGGTCAACCAAATTGTAGAGGAGGATGAACGGCGTAAAAACGAAGAGATGCGGAGAAAAGCGGCTGAAGAAGGGATGAAAGAAGGGATGAAGGAAGGGTTGGAGAAAGGGTTGGAGAAAGGAGAGCAAAAGAAGCAAATTGAAATTGCTCGGAAGATGAGAGAGGACGGAATATCCATTGATATAATTATCAAATATACGGGTCTTCAATCTTCTGATATAGAAAATCTATAATATATCTTCATAGGAAAATTGTTGTAGTTATATTAGGATAAAATATAAAGTAGGCGGGAATATTCAGGAATGGATACTTCCGCTTTCTTTTTTTGATTCGTAAGATGTTCAAAGATGTCTGTGATACCATAATTAATCGATGAAATGGACGATTTTAGACAAATTTGGAAGAATTGTAGCTAAAATAGAACATTTCTTATCTTTAAGATAACCTACATTTGTAGCAGTGATTGTCAGAAAAGACAGTACAATAATATAATATGAGGTAATCTTAATTATTAAACTTATGAGAAACAAATTCCTATTCCTTTGTCTCTTCCTTTTTGGAACGTTGACAGCTTGTAAAGACACAAAATGGGTGGATGTTCCGACTGGTACTCCTCCCGATGGTGCAGTTACGGGAAAGCCGGGTGAAGATGAACCGGATGATCCGGACGACCCAACTGAGATGGGGCTGATTAATTGCTCTTATATTCGTGGTGATTTTTATGATTTCGGCCGGATTTCCGGCAAAAGTATGGCTACTTGCAATGATTTGATATTTTTGACATGTCGTCCTTATGCTGATGGTAGTTTGGCGTTTGAATTACCTGATGCTAAGTTAACGGGAAATGCTACCTACACAGCTGAAAAAGATGGCAAAAATGGTGTACTGTACTTTAATGGCAGTGCAACAATGAATGCTGGTGATGGTTTACTTCATTCTCCAGATGGTCCTAGCAAACAGTTTACTTTTGGTACCTATATATATATAGAAGAATGGGTAGCTAATGCTTATCTATTTAAGAAGGCTACAAGTTCAAAAACGATTGCAGCTTTGCAATTAGGTGATGCAACAGGGAAAGTAAAACTTACCATTGGTGATTATAGTGGAGAAGTGACCAGTGCTGATTTGACTTCGGGAACTTGGCACTACATTGCTTTGTCTTATACAGCAACAGGAGTTAAGCTAAATATAGATAATAAGCCGCAAATAAACTTTTCTGGAGCTACATTCCCAGCAGTACCTAATGATCGTGTTGATTTTGTTATTGGAGATAAATTTAAGGGCTATTTAGAAGAAACAACTGTTTGGAGTATATCTGCCGGTACATTAGGCAAAGACCCTATCACTTACCCTTCTGCTTGGAATAAAACAAAAGTGCTTGCTTATTGGAAATATGATGAAGCAGAAAATCTTGGTAAAGATTCTCATTCATGGATAACCCGTCTGGAAGATATGCGTCAAACTATGGGAACTCCGATTGATACATCAAGATTCCGTTTAGGATGTGCTGGTGGTCAATGGAAAGATATGGTTAAAAATGAGGGGGCTTATACTAATTTCGCAAATAAGCTTTGTGAGGTATTGTCTACTCATAATTTAGATGGAATAGATCTTGACTTTGAATGGCCGGAAAATTCTAGTGAAGGTACTGCGTATAGTAAGGCGATTGTCGAAATGAGTAAGATATTCAAGAAAAATGCCAAGAAAGTTTTTTTCACTGTGTCTTTGCATCCTTATTATGTGAAATATATGACAGAAGATGCTTGTAAAGCTCCTGATTTTATTTCTTTACAATGTTATGGCCCTTCTACAGATCTTTATCCACTCAACGCTTTTCAACAAAGTTCGGAAAGTGCTGCTCAAAAGATTCCTAAGAATAAATTAGTTTTGGGAGTACCTTTCCAAGGAACTACAGGAACTCCGGGAGAACAGAAAGGATATTTTGATTTTGCAAATAGTATTTCAGGTCCAGATCAAACACAGATAACCTATACTGATGACAAAACATATACATTCGATGGTGTAAACGCCATTTATAACAAGACAAAATATGCTTGTGAAAACGGTTATGCCGGTATCATGAGTTGGGATTTGGCGAATGATGTAGATGTCACTAATGACAAATCTTTATTGAAAACCGTTCAAAAAGCAATCGAAGATTATATTTTTTCGTCTGGAACCGGTGAAACTGAATAATACAGAATCTAAATTATTAAATGTAATATTATGGAAAAAAAGAAGTTAATGAGAGAACAGAGACGTTTTGTTCTTCTTCTGATGCTCCTGTTGTCATTTCCTTTGGGTGCTTTAGCTCAGCAGAAAATGATAAAGGGACAGGTAGTAGACGATAGGGGAGATGCTATTATCGGTGCTACTGTCATGGTGAAAGGTGTGAATGGGGGAACGATTACCGATATAGATGGTAATTTCTCTATTGCAGGAAAAGTTGGCAATACCCTTTCTATTACATACGTTGGCTATGCTCCGTTGCAAGTAAAGATAAACAAACAGGAAGGTAACCGTTTTGTGATGAAGGAAGACGCAAAAGCACTTGACGAAGTTGTGGTGGTAGGTATGGATACTCAGAAAAGAAACACTATTACTGCCGCCGTAGCCACATTGAAAGATGATGCTATTGTCAATCGTCCTGTGACGGATGTAACCAGTGCTTTGCAAGGTAATATCGCCGGATTGAATTTTGCTTCGGATGCTGTAGCAGGTGGTGTCGGTGGTGAGTTGGGAGCTGATATCCAATTCAATATCCGTGGTGTCGGCTCTATCAATGGTGGTGAACCTTATGTATTGGTAGATGGCGTTGAGCAGAGTATGCAAAATGTGAACCCTGCTGATATTGCCAGTATCAGTGTATTGAAAGATGCTTCAGCTTCTGCCGTATATGGTGCGCGCGCTGCCTACGGTGTGGTACTTGTTACTACAAAAAGCGGTAAAAAAGAAAAGGCAAGAGTGAGCTATCGCGGAACGGTTGGTTTCAGTTCGCCCATTAATATGCCGGAGATGATGAACTCATTGGAATTTGCAGGTTATATTAATGAGCGTGCGGATAATATGGGAGTAGCTCATGTCGTTTCAGATAAAACAATTGGTAAAATGCAGGGATTTATGCAAAATCCTTATTCGGCAGAATTTCCAGGAGTGGACATAAATGCCAATGGTGACGACTGGGCGAGTACATATTATAATCAATATGCTAATACCGATTGGTTCCAATATTATTTCAAAGATAAATCTATCCGTCATTCTCATAACTTGAGTGTACAGGGAGGTTCTGATAAGATGAACTACTATATTGGTATGGGATATATTTATCAGGAAGGTTTGATGGACAAAGTACAAGATGATTTGAGTAAATATAATTTAAACACAAAGTTCCAGATAAATGCCAACAAATGGCTGCGCTTTAATTTGAATAATAATATAACGTTGCAGATGATTAAGCGTCCGATGGGAAATCAAATGATTTTCTATAATAATGTATCCAATCAATATCCGAATCAAGCGACCGAATTGCCTGTTGACTCTGAATATAATATTCCTGGTTGGAGTGAATTGATGTATTTGAAGAACTCAAATTACAATCAGAATCGTCTGTCTGATGCTTTGACTCTTTCAGCTACCCTCACACCTTTGGAAGGATGGAATATTGTTGGTGAAATGAAAATGCGTCTGGATGTGGAACATAATGATATGAAGTTGGTTCAGCCTTATTATGAAACTCCGCAAGGGAAGTATAAAAAAGGTGCTACCCAGAAACAAGGATATGCTTATCCGGGCATGAGTTGGAAAAATACTTATTTCGATTCTTATTCTCGCGGAAGTGTTTTTAATTACTATTTGTCTCCGAACGTATCTTCTTCATATACTCATCAATGGGGAAGTCATTTCTTTAAAGCGATGGCAGGATTCCAGATGGAATTGAGAGAGGATTCGCAAGAAGCCATGTATAAGGATGGAGTGATGGACGACCAGATCTATTCATTTGAGAATGCCAGTGGAAATATAATGGTATCTGAAGCTCGTACACATTGGTCTACAATGGGTATGTATGCTCGTTTGAACTGGAACTATAACAACATTTATTTTCTGGAAGTCAGTGGACGTTATGATGGTTCTTCTCGCTTTGCCAAAGGAAACCGTTGGGGATTTTTCCCTTCCTTTTCTGCTGGTTATGATATAGCTCGTACCGATTATTTCAAAGCGTTGGATTTACCTGTATCACAATTGAAAGTACGTGTTTCTTATGGACGTTTGGGTAATCAGAACGGTGCCGGACTCTATGATTATCGTTCTTTTATTGAGCTGGATGCTTCTTCACAGAATGCATGGATTTTGCCGGGAGTTTCTGATACTCCTTCCAGAGGTACGATTGTAAAGACCCCTAAGCTGATTAGCCCGTATATTACATGGGAAAAAGTAGACAACGCCAATCTGGGTATTGATTTGATGTTGCTCAAGAACCGTTTATCTATAACTGCTGATATTTATCAACGTACTACTCGCGATATGATTGGTCCAGCTGAGGCTTTACCGGGTATTAGCGGAGTATTGCCTACTGACCGTGCGAAGGTGAACAATGCAACTTTGAGAAACAGAGGATGGGAACTTTCGGTTAACTGGAACGATAAGTTGAAATGTGGTTTTAGCTATGGTATTGGTTTCAATGTATTCAATTATAAGGCTGTAGTGACCAAGTATAACAATCCAAGTGGAACTATTTATAATAATCACACAGGATATGCTGCCAATAAAGGATATTATGAAGGAATGGACGTAGGAGAAATCTGGGGATACCAGGCTGATGATTTATTTTTGTCTAACCGCGAAATTGATGAATATCTCAGACATACGGACTTGTCCGCTTTTAAGGCAGCGGATCAATGGCGTCGGGGTGATTTGAAATATTTGGATATTAATGGTGATGGTAAAGTGAATGCCGGTGACGGTACGTTAGCTAACCGTGGAGATTTAAAAGTTATAGGTAATACTACTCCTAAATATTCATTCGGTATTAATCTAAATCTTGGCTATAAAGGATTTGAAGTGTCAACTCTGTTGCAAGGAGTCGCTAAACGGGATTTCCCGATTTCCGGTAGTACTTATATGTTTGGCGGACAGAACTTCTTCAAAGAACACTTGGATCATTTCACAACACAGAACCCGGATGGTTATCTGCCTCGCCTGACTGACTGGAAAGATAATACGGATTATGTGGTGAATACAGGTTATAATACAAGCCGTTATTTATTGAATGCAGCTTATATGCGTATGAAGAACTTAACAGTATCTTATAATTTCAGTCGCAAATTGCTGAAAAATATCGGTCTGGAAAATCTGAAAGTATATTTCACCTGTGATAACCTGTTTACTATTACAAAGTTGCCGGGACAGTTTGATCCGGAAACATTGAATCAGGTCAACATGATGGCTGGTGGTAGTAATGAACAGTCTCCGGGGTTAACTTCTCCATTGAAACAAAATGGTAACGGGAAAGTATATCCGATGAACAGGAACTTCGTTTTCGGACTTGATTTCACATTTTAATAAGGAATAAGCAATGAAAAAACTATATATATTATTTATTCTAGCGGGTGCTTTCTTGTCTGCATGCTCGGATTTTCTGGAAAAAGCGCCTATTACTTCGCCGGAAAGTGGAGGCTATCTGGCCAGTGAAGAACATTTGACCAGCTATGTAAATTTCTTATATACAGGACTCCCTACCTTGGAAACTTATGGTATGGGTGTTTTCGGTGAAGAGAAAAACAGTGATAACATTCTTGCACAGAATTATGAAAGACGCTTGAATGGAGAATTACAGGAAAGTAATGGTGGTTCTAAAGAGTGGGAGAAAGGCTATAAGGGATTGCGTGACGCCAATTATTGTCTTCATAACTATGCAGTTCCCGAAATGAATGAGACGGACAAAATCTTATCTTTAAAAGGAGAAGTTTATTTCTTTCGTGCTTATTGGCATTTCTATTTGTTGACTCGTTTTGGTGGTATTCCTATTATGGACGATCTTTGGGATGAACATGCTACCGCTCAAGGTCTGCAAGTTCCGGCTACAGATCGCGGAGAAGTGGCTAAGTTTATTCTTAAGGATTTGGATACGGCAAAAGGATTACTTTATCCACGCAGCAAGTATAAAGGATTGAGAGTGAGTCAGGAAGCTGCTATTATTTTGGCTATGAGAGTGGCTCTATATGAGGGTACTTGGGAGAAATATCATGCTGGTACTGATTTTGCGGCAGCTACAAATGCATCTGCGGAGTTCTTTCAAACGGTTATAACTTTAGGAGATGAACTATTTACCATGGGATTGAAATTAAACACGAAAGAGAGTGATCCTTTCAATGCAAAAGACGGTGGTGAAGCGTTTGCACATTTATTCAATCAGTATGATTTATCCGATATATCAGAAGCTGTTTTCTGGAAGAAATATTCTATCTCAGGTGGTTTGACGCACGGATTATCCTCTTTATTATCTCAAGGCACCGTAGATAATTCAGGTCCTGCCGGCTTATCACAATCATTGGTTGATAACTATTTGTATGATACAGGTCTTCCTATTGATCCGGCAGATGAGAAGTTTAAAGATTTCAATCGTACATTTGAAGGACGTGATCTTCGTTTGATACAAACTGTGATGCATAGTGATTGCCGCTTCAAGGCTGATAGCGACTCGAAGCCAATGAAGGTTGAGATCCGTACAGATGAAAATAAGGATGAAGTTGTTCCGCCTTATCTTTTGGCAGGTGACAATCAGCGTAGTATTACCGGCTACCATATTCGTTTGGGACTAGATCCATTGTTTAATAAAGACAAAAAGGGCGGTGAGACTGCATTGCCGATCATTCGTTATGCAGAAGCATTGTTAGCTTATGCGGAAGCCGCCGCTGAGCTAGGCAATGGAACTTGTGAAGCATCAATATTAGAGAAAACTCTGCAGCCATTACGCGAACGGGCAGGAGTGACTTATGTTGCCCCAACTGAGATAGATCCTAATTATCCTGTATTCAGTGATCAATATACTCTGACTCCTATATTGCAGGAAATTCGTCGTGAGAGACGTGCGGAATTGGCGTTACAGGGTTTCCGTCTTGATGATTTGATGCGTTGGAGAGCTGGTAAGTTAATTCAAAATCAACGAGGCAAGGGGGCTTACTTAGGTAAAGAAGGTGTATTGTATCGTGCATTTAGTACAGATCAAGCTGATGAACTGGATAAGATAACTCTTACTGCTGACAAATGGATGGACCCCTTGGCTGAATGGCTTCCGGCAGGATATCAGTTCAATACAGATCGTGACTATCTGTTGCCGATTCCTTTGAACGAAATCAATTTGAACGAGCAGCTGCATCAAAACCCGGGATGGCGCAAATAATAAACAATAGAATCTGTTTTAATGATGATTAATTTAGAAGAATATGAAAAGACTATTATATAAGATACTTCCGGCTTGCTTGTTGGTTGTCGGTTTGCAAGGATGTGACGACGAGACTCGTTATAATCCGTTGCCGGAGGCGGTGCCTTTGACGATGGCTGTCAATGGTAAAGCATTTGCAATGGGCGAACATCTGAGAGTGGATATTGAAGTGAATAAGGATGCGGAAGGGAATGAAGTGAATCCCAACGAAGATTTTGATATTTACTTTACCGCAAAATCCGGTAATGAGGATGCTTCCAATTTGTTTGAATCCTTTAGCCGTATTGTGACTTTCCCAAAGGGAGAAACAAAAATACAAGTAGATTTTCCTGTAAAAAAGGAAGGACTGAAAGGACATAAAAACTTGAATTTTGTTGCTTTTGCGCGTGGATATAAAATGGCGAACTCTAGCGCGGTTATTAAAGTCTCTGATTATTATCGTATTACGATGTCATTGGAAAATAATTTGGATAATACGGTGTTGGATGGCGGAAAGTGTGTATTGGTAGCTAAGATAGATAAACCAAGGTCTATACCTGTTAGAGTACAGATTACTCCAAAAGAAGGAGATGGGGATTTTTATTCAGGATTACCTGAAAGTCTGATTATCCCGGCAGGAGAAACTATGGTGAAAAGTAGTGCTATAACTCTTGCTTTGAACGGGTATCCGGGTAAAAGTAAAGAATTGGTGTTGAGTTTCGATAGTTCGTCGAAAGATAACCCGATGACAGAACCTACCATTTCTATTATATTGAAAGGAATTGATGATCCTAATTTATATGACATGACTAAGGTTTATGCAAATCCTGAAGAGATGTTTGTTTCCAAAACTGATAGTTGGTTTTCAGGTAAGCCTACTGTTGAGATGAAAGGTGGGTATGCACATTCTAATGCAGAGTTAGGGGCTGCAGGATGGAAATTTGATTCTGCTGTTGAATTTCACCATATTGCTCGTTGTATTGATGCAAAGCCTGAAACAAATAAACCAAAAGGGTTTGCTGATGCTACTGATGCAGCAACTAATAATATGATAATTAATAATCTTAAATATTCAAATTTGAATGAAGAAGGAAGGTTAGTTATATGGGCTGGTAAAGAAGGCGGAAAATATGGAACAAGCGCTTATCATTGTGCAAAGACAGGTGGTGCTATATATATACAGAATTTTACGAGAATCTATCCAGGAATGCGTATAGAGGTAAAGGCTCGTTTAAGAGGTGACAGAACAGGTCTTGTTCCTATTATAGAATTGAAGTCAGCAGTGCAGGCAAAAGCGAAAAATCAAACGATTTGCATATTGAGAAATACAAAAGGTACTTCTATAACTCAATCAGTTACTGGGGAAAAAATACCTGATTCTAAGGCTAAGACGACGGCTATGCCACAAGCAGATGAAGATAATATTTATTGGGTAGAATTTGTAGATGAAGAACATATTAATTTAGGTATTAATGGCACTACTACTTTATCTGTAAGTAAAAATGATTTAGCGTCATGGCCTTTTGATAAAGCATCTACTGGGTCTTCTGTTGGGTATAAAGGGCTTTTCTTAGTCGTAAAAATGGCATTATTATCAGATTTAGATGGTGTTACTATGCCTGATGGTTGGGACTCTAACCTTGGATTAATTGACCCTAGTAAATATGAAACAGAAGGACCTCGTATGGATATTGATTGGATTCGTTTCTACACTAATAGCAATTACAAAAGAACTGCTGATGAAACGGTAAATTCAACGGCATTATACTAATGTCGGACTGATAGGTGAATATACATTATTGACATTATGTTTTTTCTCACTTCTTCTAATGAAGTGAGAAAAAACATATGGTCTATTTATTGGACGGGCGAATATATTGGTTCGCCCCTTCAATAAATATAGAATAATTTATATCCCAGTCTCTGTCCTTCTATCTATTTAGAGTTTATAGTATTTTCTTGATGAATTATGTAGAAATGGAGATTATTGGAAATTAAATGGAAATTTGTGGAAGTCCAAATAGATGGCTGTCCTCTATCTTTGCTGCCACAATCTTATACAAATTAGTATTTATGGAAAAACTGCAATCAAACTTATTCTTTCCTTTAGCAGGAATAGCTGCCGTAGCTTCCCTTGCTTCCTGCTCAAACAAGCAAAGGCCTGCGGAGCAACTCCCTTTGAATATCGTCTACATTATGACAGACGACCACACAGCTCAAATGATGAGCTGTTACGACACACGCTACATGGAAACCCCCAACCTCGACCGCATTGCTGCTGACGGTGTACGTTTTACTCAAAGCTTTGTAGCCAATTCTTTAAGCGGCCCCAGCCGTGCCTGCATGATAACGGGTAAACATAGTTGTGCCAATAAATTCTATGATAATACCACTTGCGTATTCGACAGTTCGCAACAAACTTTTCCGAAACTGTTGCAGAAAATCGGTTATCAGACAGCATTGGTGGGTAAATGGCATCTTGAAAGCTTGCCTTCCGGCTTTGATTACTGGCAGATTGTTCCCGGACAAGGAGACTACTACAACCCGGATTTCATCACACAAAACAATGACACTATTCAAAAACATGGATACATCACGAATCTTATTACCGATGATGCCATTGACTGGATAGAAAACAAACGCAATCCGGAAAAACCTTTCTGCCTTTTGATTCACCACAAGGCAATTCACCGTAACTGGTTGGCGGATACTTGCAATCTGGCTTTGTACGAAGATAAAACCTTTCCGCTACCGGATAATTTCTTTGACGATTACGAAGGACGTCCCGCCGCTGCCGCGCAAGAGATGAGCATTGTGAAGGACATGGACATGATTTATGACCTCAAGATGCTTCGTCCTGATAAAAACACCCGTCTGAAATCCTTATATGAGAAGTATATCGGACGTATGGACGAAGGTCAACGTGCTGCATGGGACAAATTCTACACACCGGTTATAGATGATTTCTACAGGCAGAACCTGCAAGGCAAGGAACTTGCCAATTGGAAATTCCAGCGTTACATGCGTGACTATATGAAGACCGTAAAATCACTGGACGACAATGTTGGTCGTGTACTCGACTATCTGAAAGAGAAAGGCTTGCTGGATAACACACTTGTCGTCTATACTTCCGACCAAGGATTCTACATGGGCGAACACGGTTGGTTTGATAAACGCTTCATGTACGAAGAATCCATGCGTACACCGCTTATCATGCGTCTGCCGAAAGGATTCGACCGCAGGGGTGATATCACAGAAATGGTACAGAACATCGACTATGCACCCACCTTCCTCGAACTGGCAGGGGCAGAAATCCCTTCTGATATCCAAGGGATATCCCTCGTTCCTTTACTGAAAGGCGAACATCCGAAAGACTGGCGGAAAGCTCTCTACTATCATTTCTATGAATATCCCGCTGAACACATGGTGAAACGTCATTACGGGGTACGTACAGACCGCTATAAATTGATTCATTTCTATAATGATATCAACTGGTGGGAACTCTACGACTTGCAGGCAGACCCGTCGGAAATGCACAACCTCTACGGACAACCAGAATACGAACCGGTAGTGAAAGAACTGAAAGAAGAAATGCTGAAACTTCAGGAGCAATACAATGACCCTGTCCGCTTCTCACCGGAAAGAGACAAGGAATAACACCAACGTATATACACCATGAAAAGATACATCTTAATCATTCTCATACTGCTTTCTCCACTGACAGTGTTCTTGCAGGCTGATAACTTAACATCCCCTTTAATTTCAATAGTACCACGCCCGACACAGATTGTGCCGGGTAGTGGTAACTTCACCTTTTCTGCAAAAACGGCATTTGCGGTAGAAAATCAGGGGCAAGCTGCGATTGCCCGCAATTTTATCGACTTGTTTACCCGTGCTGCCGGAATAACTCCGGCTTTGAATGTCGGCAGCAAAGAAGGACAAGTCCGTTTCGTGACGGATTCTTCTTTTAAACCCGAAGCATATCTGTTGGAGATTACACCGCAACAGATACTCATTAAAGCTTCGGATACAAAGGGTTTCTTCTATGCCCTGCAATCTATCCGCCAACTCCTGCCTGCTGCCATAGAATCAGAGCAACCGGTACAGAATATCGCTTGGAACGTTCCCGCAATGATAGTTCGGGATGAGCCCCGTTTTGGTTTCAGAGGATTACTTTTGGACCCGGTACGTTGCTTTATTCCCAAAGAGAACGTACTGCGAATCATCGACTGTATGGCGATGTTGAAAATAAACAAACTTCATTTTCATCTGACGGACGATAACGGCTGGCGGATTGAAATAAAGAAATATCCTCGTTTGACAGAAGTAGGAGCGTGGAGAGTAGACCGTACGGATGTACCTTTTCACTCACGCCGTAACCCGGAGCGTGGAGAGCTTACTCCAATAGGTGGTTTCTATACACAGGAGGAGATTCGGGAAATTGTAGCTTATGCTGCCGACAGACAAATAGAAGTCATTCCGGTTTTTTATGTGGAACTACATTTGTAATGCTTTTGTGCGAAATGATGGAAATC
>OGXO01000746.1_pt1 | contig 18313 bp, 18 predicted proteins | sample 1576321 | NCBI WGS metagenome assembly OGXO01 (sample SAMEA3541568, study PRJEB24748) | human gut metagenome | biome: human gut; feature: human-associated habitat; material: faeces | place: China | collected 2012 | reverse complement strand
CGAATGAATCGTTATATTTGTATCAAACACGGAAGATGACACTCCGAAAAAAGTCACAAATAACGGAGCTTGCGTTCAGAAATTAGAAAAATTGCTCGCGGAATACCTTGATATATCCAATATTATTAGCTGTAATAACGGTACGACAGCTCTCATGCTTGCTATCCAATCGGCGGGACTGGCTGGAAAAAAAGTCGCGGTAACCCCTTATACGTATGTGGCAACACTCTCAGCCTTGCTGTGGTTGGGGTGCACGCCGGTTTTTGTGGATGTGGAACCCGATACATTATGCCTTTCTCCCGATCTTCTCCGCCGGCGTCTTATCAAAGAACCCGATATCGCTGGGGTACTGCCCGTCCATATCTACGGATTGGCCTGTGACGTGGAAAGCCTGGATGCTATTTGCCGCGAGCAGGGAGCGACGCTCATTTATGACGGGGCTCAGGCTTTCGGGTCGCGCTATAAAGGTAAAAGTCTATTGGCCTATGGTGACTACAGTATTTGCAGCTTCCATGCGACCAAAATTTTCCACACTGTGGAGGGCGGATGCGTCATCTCTCATACAGATGAAGTCCATAAGGCGCTGTCGCTTGCGCGGGCCTTCGGTCACATCGGCGACACACATTATTGCCTGGGCATCAATGGAAAAATGAGTGAACTGCATGCCGCCATGGGGCTGGCGCTGTTGCCGGGTACGGATGCGGAAATTGAACGGCGCGGACAACTTCATACGGCCTATGATGCGGCCCTTGAGGGTTTGGGTCTGATGCGTCCTATCGTTCGTGAGGGCCAGAAGTGGAACAACGCCTATTACCCCATCCTCATGCCTGACGAGCGCTGCCGCGACCTCGTGGAGCGGGCGTTGCTCGCGGAACATATTCATCCTCGTCGCTACTTCTATCCGTCGCTCAACATACTGCCGTACTTGAATCAGAAATGGCGCACACCTTGCCCTGTTGCTGAGAACGCAGCCCGGCGGGTGCTGTGTTTGCCCATGTATGGAGACTTGTCAGAAGACCATGTCCGACGCGCAACACGCAGCGTACGCAATGTACTACGCTACAAAGTACAAGTGCAGGAAAAGGCGTAGCCGTTATGGCCCGTATTTTTCTTTATACCGATCTGAGTCCATCTCGTCCCTGGCTTTTCGCAACTATACACGCGAACCGCGCATTGTTGACTACACAGGGTGTTGAGTTAGGGGCATCGGATACTTGGGCTTGTGAGCTCATTCCCTCACATTTGATGTTCTGGACCCCTGTATCGGAAGACGAGGATGTCCCTCCCCATATGTCCTCTGTTATGAAAGCGTTAAATAGGCAAGTCGAGGCAGGCATGGATGTGCTGCTCATGTCATACTCGCTCAACCTTTTGGGCCATCAATCTTTGGCGCGCTTATTGCGGAACTCTATTGATCTGACGAAGCACGACGTTCATGTTATCTTCATTATCGGACGTCCCGTCTGCGTATTGGAACAGCGCTACCGGGAGACGAGAGAACTTCTGCCTGACTCAATGGGACAGCAACTTGTCAAACGGTGTAGCACGCTGTCTACCCTTGTCAAAGATGCCCGTAGCCAATGGGGAGAGGCCAACGTCACTCTGCTGGCCGACCTGTCAGACAGTCCCACAGCCGGACGGCGTGACGATCTGGCCCAAAGCCTGTTTGCCACTCTGGGATGTCCGCCGCCGCATTTGCCGGAACATCTGCCACGCCATCCCCTGTTTTTAGCCTCCCACGAAGCACGACGCTTGAGTTGGGCCATGGAAGTGCGGGATAACGCTTGGCCGAAACTGGATGACGGGCAGTTTATGGACTGCCTGAGTATGGTGGAGCGGGCTTGGGGCACAGCGCCCCTCAGTCCCAGAAAACTCCGGCAGGTTCTGGTTCAGGAGGGCATGACCGACCTCCAACAACTGGAGGCTCTTCTTGAGGTGGAGCCCGGCAGCCTGAACTGCCCGGAGTGGCTGGGCACACAACCGGAAGCCGATTTTGACGCACCATTGCCCGACGATAAAGTCAGAACCTTTGCCGCCGCGCTTCCCTCTGCCGTACGCGTTCCCTTGCGGCAACGCTATACCACCGACGCGCTTTTGCTGTCGGAGGATCAAAAGGCATTAACCGAAGCACTGTCTTTCACCGCGCCCGCTGATAGCTTGACGATAGGCGAACCGGTTCAGCCCGTTGCATTAACCGTCCTGACCATGACGTATAATCATGAGGCATTCATAGGTCAGTGCATGGACAGCGTACTGGCCCAGCGTACCAGTTTTCCCGTGCGCCACCTTGTGCTCGATCACCATTCGACAGATCGGACCGCCGATATTGTGGCTGCCTATGCGGCCAGACATCCTTCCATTCAGCCGGTGCTTCTATCTCAGCGCCGCTCCGGCGAGAACATCATCGGGTTGTTCACCCGCTGCCGAACCTCCTACGCGGCCCTTTGCGATGGAGATGACTATTTCATCGACCCATTCAAACTGCAAAAACAGATAGACTTCCTGGAAAGCCATCCCCGCTGTGCCCTGTGTTTCCATCCGGTCAGCGTCCTCTATGAGGACGGCGAATACCCGGCGGATGTCTACCCGCCATTGTCCATGCTCCCTCGCGGCGTGCGCGAGGAGTATTATTTGGCGGACATGTTCCAGGGAAATCTGATTCAGACCAACTCCGTTGTGTACCGTTGGCGCTTCCGGGAAGGTCTGCCGGAATGGTTTCGCCCGGATTTATGCCCTGGGGACTGGTACTGGCATCTGCTCCACGCCGAGATGGGGAGAATCGGTTTCCTGCAGGAAGTCATGTCCGTCTACCGTAGACATAAAAATGCCCTGTACTATACGACATCTATTTCAACTTTGGAACATAGACGGGCACATGGAATGGCGGAACTTGCAACCTATCAGGCTATCAACACGCATTTCCAGAACCGTTATTTTCGTCTGCTGACTGGTCTGGCCAACGGTGTCTTTGCCGACTTTCTCAAAATATACATGGAGGAAGAGGATGAAAGATTGCTGGATCAGGCTAGTAATACTTTTCCCGAATTTGCCGGGCATTTTTTGCAGGCGCTGAAAGTTGTGGATAAGGAAAAACCCCCTCTGGAAACAACTCATTAATGAGGGATACCTCCAATCTGAAGGATAATGATGATGGAAGAACAAGTGTTGCGTATTCTGAAAGAGCTGCAACCGACCTATGCATTTGAGGAAGGCGTGGATTTTATCGAGCAGAGTTACTTGGACAGCTTTGATGTAGTGACTCTTGTTACGGAACTTGAAGAAACATTTTCTGTATCCATTTCTGCACTGGATATCATACCTGAAAATTTTTCTTCTGTGAAAAGCATCTGCGCGTTGGTGCGCAGGAGCGCCAAAATGAATTTTTAGGCGATGCTTCAAAGAGAAGACAGGTTGAAGTAAAATGCAAACAAGGATTCATGGTGTCAAAATCCGCGGGTTGTGTGCCACAGTGCCGCAGCAGGTCTACCGCTTCGAGGATGAACTGAAGTGTTTTCCCTTTCCCGAAAAGACCTCCCGGCGATTAGGGCGCGTCATGGGCTTCAACGAACACCGTATCGCGGATGCGCGGACCACGCCGTGCGATCTGGCCTCTTATACTATGAGCTATCTTTTCCATCAGGGCTGGCTGTGCCGGGACTCCCTGCAAGGCTTGGTGGTAGTGGCACAGATGGCGGATCATCCGGTGCCGGGCAACAGCAAGGTTATACACGGTCAGCTTGCCCTGCCTACGGATGTGTTCTGTACGGATATTTACGAAAACTGCATCGGCTTTGTTTCCGGTCTGTACACGGCCTGCTCCTATGTGGCGGCAGGCATGGACGAGGTTGCGCTGATCACTACAGACGGCGGAGCCTGCCGCGCCAACAAACTGGACAGAAATACCTATCCGCTATGCGGCGACGCGGCGGCGGTGACTGTGGTCAGCCGGAGCGACGATCCTGAGGATGTGATCCACTTTGTGTTCCGTAATGACGGCAGCCGCCGGGATGCGTTATTGGTTCCTGCGGGAGGATGCCGTATGCCTGCTACAGCGGAAACCGCCAAAATGATTCAGGATGAAATGGGTAATTATCGCTCGCTGAACAACATGCACATGGACGGTACGGCGGTCTTTCAGTTCGTCATGGAATGTGTCCCGCCGCTCATTGAGGAGACCTGTCGCTATGTGGGCATCGAAAAAGACGACATTCAGTACCATCTGACCCATCAGCCTAACCGTTTCATGCTCCAAAAGTTGGCCGACCTCATTGGCGTGCCGCGCGAAATCTTGTTCAACAATATTGTGGAGAACTTCGGCAATTCCTCATCCGTCACCATCCCCGTCAATATCGCTTTCAATCTGGGCAAGCGTCTCCTGCATGAACGCCTCTTGGCATGCTGCTCAGCCTTTGGGGCTGGGCTATCGCTTGCGGCGGCCGTGTGCCACCTGGGCCAGATGGATTTTTGCGAACTCATTGAACACCCCGGCAACGGGATTACCGAATATTCGGCGTAACCGCATAACCTGACATAAGGACAGTCATGAACACACAGGAAAAACTGGCGGCACTGGAAGACATTATGGAACTGGACGAAGGCACCCTGAAGCCGGAAACCAGTCTCGACGAGATTGAGGAATGGGATTCCCTAGCCGCATTGTCATATGTGGTGCTGATGGGCGATGAATTCAACAGAAAGGTCAGCGGGCAGCAGATCCGTGCCTTTGAAACTGTGCAGGATATTCTGGATACCATGCACCCGGTGGAATAACATGGCTTTTTTGCATTTTAACAATGTGGGCATAGCCGCCTTGGCTGGAGCACTGCCCGAGCATGTGCAAAAAATCAATACAGATCCCCAGCATCCGCGTGCCGCCTACATCAAAAATTTCGTAAAACAGACGGGCATCACGCAACGTCACATCTCCATTACGGAGCAGACAAGCACCGATCTGGGGTATGCCGCCCTGTGCGGCGCATTGGACAGGGCAGGTTGGAGGGCGCATAGCCTGGATGCGCTGGTTTTCATGTCGCAGACGCCGGATTTTAACCCGAGTACAGGCAATGCCCATGTGCTGCACAATCACATGGGCTTGAGCTCGGAAGTTATGGCATTTGACATCACGCTGGGCTGTTCCAGCTTTCCATATGGTCTCTCAGTTTGCGCATCGCTTTTGCAACAGCCTCACATCAATCGCATCGCCATGGTTTCGGGTGATACCATGTGGCCATCCTACGAGTCGCCGCAGGCCTTGCTGGCGGAACCCTGCTTTCTTTCGGGTGAAGGCAGCACGGCGCTTCTGTTGGAAAAAAGGGAAAATTCACCTCTGGACATCTCCTTGCACAGCGACGGCACCGGCTACTATTTTCTTTTTGATCCCTATGCAGGGGTCCGCAACGCATGGCGGCACATACGTGGCATTCTGCCCAATGGCGCCATTTATGAAGGCTGCGGCTACATGGACGGCATGGAGATCACGTCCTTCGCTACCTTACGGGTTGTGGAAGATATTAAAGCCTTTTTGGAGCGTGTGGGGAAAAGTATGGCGGATTACGACGGGCTGGTTTTACATCAAGCCAACATGCAAATACTTAAGGCCATGGCCCGGCGTTTAAAGGTCGATATGTCCAAAGTACCGGTAACAGTCGATAGTTTGGGTAACACCAATGGTGCATCAGTCTCTCTGACCATGGTAGACGCCTATGCTGGCATCAAAAGCGATCCCCTGTCTCTGCTGATCAGCGCTTTCGGCGTAGGACTTTCTTGGGGCATCGTCGATCTCAGCCTTGATCCCGCTGTCGTTGCCCCCATGTATACATGTGCCGACCGTTTTGAGGAAGATTTTCTCAAGCCAGCCCCCTAAGCCTGCCGACGCCGCAAGAGGAGCCAGTCCATGAACCCTTCCCTGGCACAAAAAGTCATTCTCGTAACCGGAGCCTCGTCCGGCATTGGCCGTAGCACCTGCCGCGAGCTAGCCCGCCAGGGAGCTTTCGTCATTCTTCTAGCCCGTAATGAACACGGCATTCGAGAAACTATGGATACCATGCCAGCAGAGAAATGCCTGCCTCTTGTCACCGATTTGCGGGATATTTCAACACTGCATGCCCATCTTGAGCGCGCCCGAAACTGGCAAGGGAGCATAGACGGTTGCGCTTATTGCGCCGGGATAGGAGGGCTGGCCCGGCTCCGCCATGTCAATCCGGACTTTATGGCTGACTGCATGCTCGTCAACTGTTTCGCTTTTGTAGAAATTGGGCGCTGTTTGACACGGCTCAAAAAAAAGGACCAGTCGTTACGGATAGTGGCCATCTCTTCTTTGGCCAGTTTAGGATACAATAAACATCTTGTGGCTTATGCCGCCTCCAAGGCCGCGCTTGAAGCCGCCGCCAAGACCATGGCCGTTGAGCTGGCCTCTAGAAATACAACCGTCAATGTCATCCGGCCAGCCATTGTGGATACTCCCATGAATTTCAAAATGATGGACGTAGTAGGCGATCTTGACAAACGGCTCAAGGAAAACGGCTACCAGCCCTTAGGTTTGATTCCCCCTGAAGAGGTTGCTCAGATGGTTGCCTATCTTATGAGTGAGGCAGCACGTCATATTACCGGAGCCATCTTCCCCATCAATGCAGGCGCTCCTTGCTAGGTTGTATAGATATTCAACCCAACAAAATCCGACAGGCTTTTTATGCAAAATACCACGTTTGAGCTTTTCACTACCGCGCACGATGCTCTGAAGGCACGCCGCCGTTGCACGCTCTGCAACATTTTCCAGAATAGTCTCAGCCTGCGCGGCCTGTTGGTTGAAAAATCCTGTCTGTTGCACGAGACGGACGGCGCCGTTTTTCTGCTGGTTCCCTATCACGGCTACTATCATGATTGCCTTTATCTCGCTGCGGACGAGACAGCGCTGGAAGAAGGCATCACGGACCTCTTGGCGAGGTATTCCTCCCCTCTTGCCATTCGAGGTTCCGTCATCGCCAAGGAACCGCAAGCAGAGAAGACAGCCCAGGTATTTCTACGACAGGGGTTCAGCCTGAAAAAAAAATTACTGCGCATGCTTGCGAGAAAGGCCCCGAAAAAAATACGGGAAGCTCTGCATACTCTCGTTGAGGGCTATCTAGATTGCGTATCCTTCGCCGCCCCTGAGGAAGCCGAAGAAATTTTGGAAATCCTGCTGGAAAATTTCGACCTTGTGGCGGACAACGTGCCGGAGCTCCCGGCCATCCGGGAAAACATCGTCAAGCAGCAAGTCGCCGTACTACGCCGGGACGGAAAGATCGCCTCGTTGAATTATTTCACCTGTTCCAACAGCCATATTCATGGCCTATTTGACGTAACTCGCAAGGAATATCGGAAAGAGGGGCTTTTCCTGGCTGTGCAGGTTTTCCTTGAAGGATACTTCTCCTCATTGAACAGAAAAATTGCGCGCGGTATGGGGTGGCGTGACATCGCTGCCACCAGATTGGTAAAGCATTCTGAGAAAAGCAATGCATGTTTTGACGGCGTTGTTATCTATAATATGTTGTGGACTACCAATGCGTATCCGACGGAAGGAGATCCCCATCCATGATGCGCTTACGCATAACACTTGAATCCACCACCTTGCTTCGTCCCGTGGAAGTTGTGGTGGTTCTACCCTCTGGTTTCAATATAGGTAAAGCTCCATACAGGACTATATGGGCTCTACATTGTGCCATGAGCAATGCAGATTTTTTCTTCGACAGTCTTAGAGCTGGCGACATTGCCAAGGGCGCGCACATAGCTATCATCGCGCCCAGTCTGGGCAACGGCTATTTTCTGAATTCCGTTTACGAACGACAGGCTGATTTTCTTCAAGATGAACTTATGCCCACCCTACAGGAAGCTTTGCCTCTTTCTCTCCAGCGCGACGACAATTTTATTATTGGTGTTTCCATGGGAGGATTCGGCGCGTTGCGCTGGGGACTCGACAGAGGAGAGAATTTTGCGGCAGTCGCAGCCATTTCCGGCGTTTTCGACCCTCGCTTGCCTCTGGACGAACGCGTCCTGAAAAAACGGGCGCAACGTGCCCTCCATGTAACATGTGACAACATCATGCGCCGTCTTGTACTGGACGAATCCGGCCAAATGTATCCCGACGCCGATCTAAACCAGCTTGTCCGGCATGCGGGCTCCAGCGGCAGAGCACCGCGTTTGGAACTGTTCTGCGGAGAGCAGGACTATCTGAGTTTATCACAGAGTCAGGCGGTGGAAATGCTTTGCCGAGAATATCGCCTTCCGGCTAGGCTGCATACGATGCCTGGCGAGCATGATCCGGCCTACTGGCAAAAAGCTTTTTGTGAAGCTGTAAGTAAGATGCTCTGTGACGCCTGACGCGAGGAATCTCTGTGTACCCAACGCATATTACACATTATTTTGAAGCCATAGTGGCGGACCATCCTGATCGGATAGCCGTACATGATGGGAACACTGCCGTCACTTTTGCAAATCTGTATGAACGCATCTTATGTACTGCCAACGCTCTGAGCCAGCGGCTTGAGGCACGCACGGGGCAAATAGTCGCCGTTTTTCTGCCTAAAAGCGCGGCGGCGGTGATGGTCGATCTAGCCATTCTCTATAGCGGCAACGCCTATATGAACCTTGATGTCAAAAGCCCGAAACAGAGGGCCAAGAACATCCTGCATCAGGTGCGGCCAGTGTTGATTGTGACTCAGGCGGACATAGTTTCTACCCTCCCCACGGACATTCCGATATTTTTGCTGCCGAGCTGCGAAGAGGCTCCACTTTCCGCCGGGGACAAACGCCGTGTGCTTGCACTGCGCGAACAAAATATCGACACCGACCTTCTTTGCGTGATCAATACGTCAGGCTCCACGGGTACGCCCAAAGCCGTGGCTCTCAGTCATCGCAGCTTCATCGACTTCATCGAGGTTGTCTGTGAGGCTGGACTTGTTGGCGATGCCGAAGTTGTCGCCAGCCTGTCACCTCTCGTTTTTGATATTTTCAGCTTTGAGCTGTGCATGCTCATGGCACAAGGCAGTACCCTGGTTATTGTGCCGGAAAATTTCGCGGCCTTTCCAGTCCGGCTTCTGGAGCTGATGGTCGCGCGCCAAGTGACGTTCCTGTTTTGGGTGCCGACCATCATGGTCAATATCGCCAACATGGATCTATTGAGCCGGATTCCCCTACCGGACCTCAAAATGGCTTGGTTTGCGGGGGAGGTATTCCCTACTGCCAAATTCAATTATTGGCGAAGGATGCTGCCGCAGACGACATTCATCAATCTTTACGGCCCTATCGAAATCACGCTGGATTGTCTGTATTATCCTGTATCCCGGGACTTGCACGACGATGAACCTATTCCCATTGGAAAACCGTTCCGTAATACCGGCATATTAATCCTCAACGAGCGCGGTGAGCCAGCTGGGCCGGATGAGGAAGGCGAATTATGCGTACGGGGCACATCGCTCGCCATGGGTGTGCTGCCGAACTCCATCGACTATTTCCGGATGTATTTTGCGGAAAAGACGACAGCTGCCTTTGTTCAAAATCCCTTCAATCATGCATATCCCGAGCGCATCTATCGCACCGGCGATATTGTGGCCTACAACAAATATGGGGAACTCATCTTCAAAGGCCGGAGAGATACGCTCATCAAACACATGGGCTACCGTATAGAATTGGGGGAAATCGAGCATGTCATCATCGACACACTGAAACTGGTGCGTAATTGCTGTGCAATTTACCATACTGCCGCTGGCAAAATCACGCTGTTTTATGAAGCTCCGTCGCCGTTGCCGGAAAAAGAAATACGCAGCAGCATCGGCAGTGTTCTCCCACGGTATATGGTGCCTGCCGCCTATATTTGCCTAGGCGAACTTCCACGCAACGCCAACGGCAAAATCGACCGTTTCCGCCTCAAGGAGAGCTTGAATCGGGATAAGGAGGAAAGGATACATGTCTGACACATTCACCCTGATCACCGGCGCATCTTCCGGAATGGGCGAAGCTACGGCCAAACTGCTGAGCCACTCGCGTAATCTTATTCTGCACGGAAGAAACGAGGAGCGGCTCGCATCTGTGGGAAAAGAGTGTTCCCAACACGGCAGACGTATTGTCCTGTTTCCCTTCGATCTGGAGCAGGCGGCCACGGTGAGCACAGCACTAACGTCTCTCATCCATGAGCGAGAACTTGCCGTGGAAACCTTTATCCACTTTGCCGGCATGACCGAAGTATTGCCCATTTCAAAGACAAAGTACTCCGTGGGCCTGAGGGTCATGAATGTCAACTATTTCTCCGCCACGGAAATCATCAGCGCACTACTCAAAAAAAAGGTCAACGGGGCAGCGCTGCGCAATATAATACTGGTCTCAAGCATCGCCACCATTGGCGGGAAACGCTATCAACCACATTATTGCGCCAGCAAAGGGGCCATCAATGCCTTGGGAATAGCTCTGGCCTGCGAACTGGCCCCAAGGATCCGCGTCAATGTCATCGCCCCTGGTTCATTTCGGACACGCATCACGGAAACAACCTTTGCGGACCTTTCCCCCGATGCGCCATGGGATCCCCCCACCCTCCTGCCGCCGGGCAAGGTCGAGGATGTGGCTCGTGTTATTCCCTTCCTCTTATCTGAAGAGTCTTCTTATCTCACAGGCCAGATACTCAATGTGGACGGCGGCGAACATTTTCCACGTGGTTAATCGGGAGGAAGCATGGATAGCGCATTGTTCCATAGCGCGAGAGGCGTCGTGACCAGTTCTCAAATGCAGGCATCGCTGCGGTCAGTGGCCGCAGCCGACTGTGATGTACTCTATATCCATACGGATATGACTTTTGGTCTGCCAGTCATCCGTCGCAGCCAACTGTTGGCTGAACTTTTAAACGTTATCGAATCGTTGGGAGTTCGCACTCTTATTTTTCCCACATTTACATTCAGTTTCTGCAACAACGAGCCTTTTGACGTGCAGAACAGCCGTACATCTATGGGCGCATTGAACGAATATGTACGCAAGAGCGGACGCGGCGCACGTTCCAGCGAGCCACTGCTTTCAGTCTATGTGCTCGGCGATCGGCTTGATCTTATTGACAATCTCAGCGAAGAATCCATCGGCGTGGGGTCAAATTATGATAGACTGCACCATTGTGGAAAAAATGTAAAATTTCTTTTTTTTGGTGCCGACATGAGACAGTGTTTCACCTATACACACTATATGGAAGCCATTATCGGTGTCCCTTACCGCTATAACCGTGAGTTTTCCGGAACATTCATTGACGGCGGCGTATTCCAAAAAGGACGAAAAGCCTTTCTATACAGTACCTACGCCAACTGTCGGCTTAACCCTAGGCCCGTGGTGTATGACGCTATGCAGAAACGTGGCCAGCTGCAGATAGAATCCATAGGAAATGGAATATTCTGCTGCTTCAGTGAAAAAGACGCGCATACTACGATTTCTGAACTGTTATATTCCGATGAATTGTGCTTGACAGATGGGAATTTTGATCCAACCATCAATGATACTGCATATAATGTCAACAGAGAGCGTATTGTCAGCGTTCGTTAACCAACTTTTGGATAAAATTGAGGAAGAATAAAACTAATGGACATAATCAAGACAATATTTTCCATGCATGATGAGGCGCAACAAATAACGGTTCCATCCGCAAGAAGCAGATTTGGTTCTCATTGGCAACTTGAGGACGGAATAATTCTGTACCCAGCCAACGGCACTGCCAGAGATTTTATTGTTCTTCTCAAGGCAACTCTTCCTCAAGTTCCGCTACTTCTTTGTGACGATCTCGAAAATACAATGAAAGAGCTCAGCGGACTTCAGTTAAATACAATTGAAGAGGCCGTTAAATGTCTACCTAAGGCTCTCTTCGTACTTTGCTCAACAGGAGACAATGCCTCAAGGCAATTTGCGGCTATTGCACCAAAGTTATCACCAGCACGATTCAATAACGTCATTACGTCCAGACAACTTGGCGAGTTTTTACCCGTTGGAGACAAAACATCAAAATCTTTCGATGTCTACCGCAAAACATTTCTGGCTGCCTCACGACGTAACCGTGAAAAGGTCGAAGCTGCTTTTTCCTTGTTTAAAGACCCACTTTCACAAGCGGTCTTCAGTGCCGTTTTAAAGCGCTATCTCCTCAGCTCAGATGCATTGATACCTGTGTCTACTTCCGACGAATATTTCGAGGATGTCTACACACTTCTCCCGGACGAGATATTCGTTGATTGTGGCGGTTTTTCAGGAGACACACTTTTGAAGTACCTTCAGGTGGCAGGGGATTGTGCCCTGAAAGGATATCATGTGTTTGAACCCGATCCAAATAATTTTAAACAGTTAATCTGTACTGTAGAAAAGCTTCCTGAGCTAGTTCGTAATAAAGTACAGCTCTACCCCAACGCCGTGGGACATGAGCAAGACACTCTTTATTTTGATGCCGCTGGCAATGTGGGATCTGTTGTCAATCCCAATGGAACAACACCTGTTGAATGCGTCACTTTGGACGAAGCCCTCCACGATATCCACCCAACATTAATAAAATTTGATATCGAAGGCTATGAAGCTTTCGCTCTGCAAGGAGGTAAGCAAATAATCAAGGAAAACCGCCCTGTGCTTGCCCTGTGTGTGTACCATCATCCTTTTGATCTTTGGGAATTGCCTCTGATGGTCAGAAATATGGTCAAGGATTATCACTTTTTTCTACGCGCCTACCTAGAACAATTCAGTTATACGTGTTATTGTGTACCTCCTGAGCGCTTGCCACACCACCTCAAGGAGGGCAGAGCTATAAAATGAAAAATTTGTATATCGTTGGCGCTGGCGGTTTCGGGCGTGAGCTTCTGAATCTCATTCTCGACATTCATGCCATCGCCGGACAGCGCTGGAACATCATGGGGTTTCTGGACGACACGGAAGCGCCGCTGGCAGGTAAGGCCTGCGACTTCCCTGTCAGAGGAACTATCCTTGACTACCACCCCAAACCCGATGACGTGCTCGCACTTGGCATCGCCAGCCCCCACGCCAAGCGCAAGCTGGTTCCTCTGCTCAAGGCTCGCGGCGCATTCTTCGAAACCTGCATTCATCCCTATGCCTACCTAGGGCGGCACAACAGCATCGGAGAAGGGGCCATAATCGGCGGCGGCTTCAGCATGTCCGTCAATGTGAGCTTGGGGGATTATGTCACCATTCTCGGCAGCGGCATGGGCCATGATGTAAAGGTGGGAGATTATAGCACCATTTCAGCCTGTTGCAACATCATGGGCAACGTGACTATCGGCAGTCAAGCATTCATAGGTGGCAACGTGGCTATTGCCCCGCATGTCGCCATCGGCGAGCGCGCATATGTCTGCATCGGCAGCGTTGTGATCAAAAACGTCAAAGCCGGAGCGAAAGTGTTGGGAAATCCAGCGCGAGAAATCAATTTTCAGGATCCGACCGTTTCCTCGTAACTCGCTTCCAGATTGACGGAAGACATCCATTTTCCAGGACAGCATGGGCGAAAAATATACGACACAAACGGCAACCATTCAGGCTTTTGGCCTTGTGCTAAAAGCTCTGCACTATGAGGATCTGCCGTCATTGCTTCAAGGGAGAAACAGGGAAGACGTCAGAAACGCCATGCCAATAGAGAATGAAGTGTCATACCGCAGCCTGTATTTCTGGTATAAAAAGCAGGAGCATTCTCTACGGACTTATTCCTATCTGGCCTATGCGAATCAGACACCGATAGCCTTTACTGCTCTGACAGATATCGATTATAGGGCCCGTCGGGCTGAAGGTGGCCTATTTGTTTTTGACGATCAGTACCAAGCTACAGGTATGGCCTACCATATTATTTTGTGTAGAGAAATTATAATGGATTATCTGAAGATCGAAACGTTGATTAGCAGAATCAGGCGCGAGAACAGCCGGAGCATAAAATTCTGTGAAAGTTATGGTAGCAAATTTGTCCGTTGCGAAGGGAATATGCTCATTTACGCCAGCGAGCGCAACGTGCGTAGACGTGCCTTGAAACGCATCGCAACACTTGCCAAATTGGAACAGGATTTTCAAACATATTTGGAAGGCGGTGAGAAGATATGTTACTGACCCTTCCCTTCCTTGGAAACAGAAATTACCTGCAGAGTTCCACATTGTGGGAAGCCCTGCTTGAAGTCACCGAGATCGAATATCCCTGCACACTCAAAATACGTAAGCCATTATTTTCAAACCATGTTAAAATTTCCTCATACGATCCGGATCCGCATGCCACTCTCACTTGGGAGAATCATACAGTGACAGTCAGCGAACTACCCGCTTCCGGAGAACCATGGAGAGAACCGTTTCCAGAAAAAGTTATCTGGAACAAGATAGAAAAAGCTGACGATATGTATTTCTACAGGTCAGCCCAAAATGATTTTGCGCTTCCCAGACTCGCCATTTCACTGTTCAAATATTGCCTAATTCACACCGCTCATCTCCCCGGAAATGTCCAATGGATGTTCATTCAAAGTGAAATGTTGTCAAAACAGCCGTTCATTATCCATCAGATAGCACTGAGTGAGATTCAGAACAGTGCGGTTGCGGCGAAGGCAACCATAACCGTTAACGGAGAAAAGTGGAGCCATCTCTATTTCACTCGCGCACCTATCAGCCAAGGAACGGCGTCGTGATCCTGCGTAGCGTAGCGTTCGCTTTGCCGCCGCAAAAATTCGACAGCAAAACGGTGGCCTCTTGGTGTGGATCCGATGAAATATTTTTATGCCAAAAAGTGGGGATCCACAGCCGATATATTCTGAATTCGGGAGAGAATGAACTAAATTTGGCTCGACAGGCCTGCCAAAATCTTTTCCACGAACACCCCGAGCTGAATCCGAAGACAGTAGGCCTGTGCGTCTATGTCGGTCAGATCAAAACACAGATCATTCCGCACGCTTCCGCTTTGCTTCAACATCAGTTGGGTCTGCCGGTCACGTGCGCTTGCTTTGACGTTGCCCTGGCCTGCTCCGGCTACGTCTATGCCTTGATTATAGCGCAAGCCCTCATGGACACCCAGAACATCAAAAACGCTCTTATTGTGACATGTGAGCCGTATTCAAAAATCATCAATCGACAAGACAGAAATACCGCCCCTTTATTTGGGGATGCAGCAAGCGCAACATGGCTTTCAGACACTGGCCGGGGTTTCTCGCTGTCTTGCGCCGATTTTGGCACGGACGGTTCCAAAGCGGACTATCTGGAATATACGCCCATTTCTTCTGCTGATCCTGTATATTTGTCCATGAACAGCCAAGGTATTTTCAATTTTGTTATGCGCAACGTGCCTGACTCTCTCTCGCGATGCCTGCAAAAGGCCAATCTGACTTTGATCGACATTGACATTTTTCTTTTTCACCAAGCTAACCGATTCATCGTGGAAATGCTGTGTCGTAGCCTACAACTACCTATGAGCAAATGCCCCATAGAGGTCGCTGATGTAGCGAATACCATTTCTTCTTCTATCCCTCTGCTGCTGGCTAAACTTTTACCACGCTGCAACCTTGGGCAGCGTATTATTTTATGTGGATTTGGCGGAGGATTGTCATGGGCAACCGTTTTAGCCCAGTTCAGTGAGGTGCATGATGAATGAAAAAAATGCATTGATATTACTTAATGAAATTGTAAATAGTGTTGCCAAAAAAACAATCGTATTAACCCCGGACAAGGACCTCCGCCGAGATAATATCCTGGATTCTCTCGACATGCTTATTTTTTTTATGGAGTTGGAGAATAGGACGGGTATCAGCATCCCTGATGCCGGGACTCTTGTCTCTGAAGGCTGGTATAATGTTAAATATCTTTGTGCCAAGGTCGCAGAACATAAATAATGCTCCTACATCAATTATGAATGATGTAGTACAGATGCCCAAAGCTATCATGTACAGCAAACAAAGAGGCTTACCGCAAAAAAGTGAGGGGAATGGCGAAAAAATTCAGTCCTACTGCTACAGAATGTACAAATTTTTCTGGACCCTAGCGTTGGAATCTGACCGCCTCCGCCGGATACACTCAAAATGTCATGGAGCAGTTGCAGAGCGGAAGGACTCTATGCCGAAGCTGTCCGGAATGTATTGACGTCGCCGCGTCGCCGTACGGAGAAAGACAGCATTGGTGACGCAGCCGGAAGTTAGAAGGGCTGAGTGGGAAATAGCCTCTAGTCTTCCAGATCGGGATGATAGATGACAAAACGGTCGCGGCCGCGCCGCTTGGCCTCATAGAGGGCCATGTCCGCTTTTCTGTAGAGTTCGTCGAAGCTTACGCCGTCCTGGGGATAACGGGCGAGTCCCAGGCTGCCGGTGATGCTCAGGCCCTCGCCGTAGTCCTTGGCCGCCGCCCCGCGCAGCACTTTCAGGCGCTTTTCCAGTTCCGGGGCGCCGGGGATATACGGCAGAAAGACCACAAATTCATCGCCGCCGAGCCTGCCGCAGAGGTCGTTGCGGCGCAGCACGGCCCGCAGGGAATTTGCCACTTCCTTGAGAACTTCGTCCCCGAACTGATGGCCCCGGCTGTCGTTGAGCAGCTTGAAATTGTCCAGGTCCAGCATGATCAGACCATGTTCGGCTCCGGGCAGGCTCTGGTGCAGCAATTCCGTCACCCGGCTGACCACTGTGCCCCGGTTCAGCAGCCCGGTCAGCGCATCCAGTTCAATAAGGCTGCGCAACTCCATGTCTTTTTTCTTCTGCGCATCAATGTCCTTGATCAGGATAAAAGCCTTGACGTCCTTGGTGAAGGGGTCCGGAACGAGCTGAATGCTGGCCACCACCCAGAAGAGACGGCCGTCGGCATTGAAACGCCGGTGTTCGAAATGTATTTCACGCCGGCCGCTGTAGTATTTTCCGAGCAGCTTTTCCCGATCAAAGATGCTCAGATACTCCGGCAGATCTCCCTCGTAGACATAATGGCTTGAAATATACTCCACCGTACCGGAAAAGGACTTCACCTCTTCCGGAAGCGCGCCGGAGTTGCGGCGCTCGTTGCCTTCGTAAATATTCTTGGTCAGATTGAATTCATAATAGCCGATGCTGTTTTCCTGCTGATCCTTGAAGGTCTGAATCCATTTCTGGTAGGCCAACTCTTTTTCGCGCTGTTCGGTGACGTTCTCATAAGAAATGATCGAACGCTGGGGCTTACCTTCGACATCGAATATCAGCGTGTACCTGCCCGTGAACCATTCAAAGCCGCTCCCGGTCTTCAGCTTCACGCTGGTGCTGCCGCTGGGGATGCCCTGCTGCATGGAATGATAAAAGCGCAGCAGACTTTCAATGCTTTCCTCGGCCACAAGGCCGTTGGCCACGAAACTTTCGGGCACATCGGGCATTTCCGTGGGCACGCCCAGAACAGCGGCGGCGTCCCCGGTCTGGAACAGGGTATGGCCGACCGGGTCGTACACAGCCATGATCTTGTCCGTATGCTGAAAGGCAATACGGCTTTTTTCCTCGCTGAGGCGCAGCTCCTCTTCCATCCGCTTGCGCAGGGTAATGTCGAAGAGCACGCAGGTCAGGTAGCCGGGTTCCGCCGGGTCATGGTGACAGCGAACCAGAACCCAGGCCAGTTTTCCGGCTCTGTTGACAAAACGGTGTTCCAGTTCAAAGGCCGAGCAGCCGCGCGCGATGCTTTCCCGCACCGTGCTCCGGATCATTTCCAGATCCTGCGGGTAGCTGTACTTTTCCACGCTGGTCAGGCCCAGTTCAACGGCCTCGGCGGCTGTGCAGCCCATAATAGAGTAAAAATAGGTGTTGGCGTAAATAAAGGACATTTTCTCATCGGCGGTCACCCGGCAGATGCCGCAGGGCAGGGAATTCATCAGGCTCTGCAACTCCAGGCCGCGCCGCTTGACCTGCTCCCGCAGCGCCACTTCCCCGGTCATGTCCAGACAGACGCTGACGGTGATGGCCTGCCCGTCCCTGGAGGCGGTTTCCCTGCCCACCTCGCGCAGCCAGACCGTGCCGCCGTCTTTTTTCAGAACCCTGTATTCCGCGCTGAACTCCCGCCGCTCGCGCGCGGCCTCGTCCACGATCTTTTGCACCAGTTCCCGATCTTCGGGATGGATAATCCCGGCATAAAGGCCGCCGGTTTTTTCAAAAAATTCCGCGTAATCATAGCCCACATAGGCCAGGAAGGCCCTGTTGACGTAGATCAGCGGATAGTCCGGCTCCGCGCGGCAGATCACCAGGGCGCTGCTGAGCCCGTCGCCGCTGATCCGGAAAGGGGTGCCGGGCCGGGCCCGGCCGGATGTAAAGTCAATGTCCAGTTCAGCAGTCATGATTCTTCCGTTGCCGGGCCTCGCCCCCGGCAAGCC
>OGXO01000743.1_pt1 | contig 18356 bp, 16 predicted proteins | sample 1576321 | NCBI WGS metagenome assembly OGXO01 (sample SAMEA3541568, study PRJEB24748) | human gut metagenome | biome: human gut; feature: human-associated habitat; material: faeces | place: China | collected 2012 | reverse complement strand
GTTCTCCGCTGTCTTCATCGATCCAGATCAGCCATTTTTCTGCAGCTCACGGGCGCAGTGCAGGCAGTAGCCCTCCTGCTTCATCTGACCATTGTCCATCCGCTGGATGAAGATGATCGCCGGACGTTTCTGGCATCGAATACAGACCATAGTTCCTCCTTTATGCAAAACCCTTTACAGGAAAGGGTTGAAGAGATTGAAGATTTTGTAGTAAAGACTGCTGCTCATCACCGTATCGTTGAGCACATTCAGGTTTCCGCCTGTGATGACGATGATGCCCCACAGGATGCACAGCACCAAATAGATATCCAGCAGCGCCGTGGCACCGCCCACAAGCCAGCCAAGGCCGCGGTTTACCGTGCCAATGACCGGCAGCTTGTTCACAAGGCCCAGCACCGTGACCAGCATACTGACCAACAGGCGCAAAAGCGCGTAGAACAAGAAGAACAGCACCAGCGTGATCACCGGTGTGAGCAGGGGCTGCAGCACGTTTTCCACAATGGAATCGGCCAGCACCACTGCGTTATCAGCCAGCACAGCGCCAAGTCAATTTTGGGAATTGATTTATCAAGCTGCCGACCGGGGCATTACAGTATTCGTGACCACCCACTACATGGACGAAGCGGAATATTGTGATCGTGTTTCCATTATGGTGGACGGACGGATAGATGCCCTTGATTCACCGGCTATGTTAAAGAAGACTTTCGAAGTGGAGAGCATGTATGATGTATTCTTACAGCTTGCCCGAAAAGCCAAACGTTCAGATAATTAAAAAAGAGAAATGTATGAAACAGTTTTTGTCATTCGTACGGAAGGAATTTTACCACATCTTTCGTGATATACGCACTATGCTTATTCTGCTGGTGATGCCGATTGTGATGATTATTCTTTTCGGTTTTGCCATTACGACAGAAGTGAAAGATACGCAGGTGGCTATCTTCGACCCGTCCAAAGATATAGCCACACAGCATATACGTGATATGTTCCAGGCAAACAAATACTTCACCATTGCAGAAGAGTTGTCCGATCCCAAACAAATAGACGAGGTTTTCAAGAAAGGAAAAATCAATTTGGTTCTTGTTTTCAGTGAAAATTTTGCGGATAATATGATACATACCGGCGAAGCTACCGTTCAATTACTGGCTGACGGCACTGAACCTAATCAAGCATCTATGCGTGTTGGATATGCCCAGCAGATTCTCTCGGCCTATCTGCGTGAACTTTCGGAAGCGAACGGTGGACAGCCCTCATATCAGATTGTTCCGGAAATAAAAATGCTCTATAACCCACAACAGAAAAGTGAGTTTAACTTTGTTCCGGGAGTCATTGGTATGATGCTGCTGCTTATTTGTGCCATGATGAGCTCCATTGCTATTGTTCGTGAGAAAGAAATGGGAACAATGGAAGTGCTGCTTGCATCTCCACTGCCACCCGCTTATATCATCGTTGCTAAAGCAATTCCCTATTTTACGATTTCATGTATCAATTTGGCTACCATTCTTTTGTTGTCAGCTTTTATGCTGCATATTCCAATTGCCGGAAGTCTATTCTGCCTGATTGGGATATCAATGCTTTACATTCTTGTTGCACTTTCGTTGGGACTACTCATATCGACTATTGTAGACAGCCAATTAGCTGCCATGCTACTATCCAGTCTGGTACTTATGATTCCTACCATTTTGCTTTCCGGCACGATATTCCCCATAGAGAGCATGCCTTTTTGGTTACAGAAACTTTCGTCCGTCGTTCCCGCTCGCTGGTTTATAGAAGCGGTGCGCAAACTGATGATTCAAGGGGTGGAAGTTCAATATGTAGGACATGAACTGATTGTTCTCTGTATCATGATTGCAGTTTTAATCACGGTAGCTTTGAAAAAGTTTAAAATACGCTTGGAATAGGAGGAACTATGGTTATTAAATATTTGATAGAAAAAGAGTTGAAGCAGATTGTACGTAATAAATTTCTTCCGAAATTATTCATTATGTTACCTACTGTCATGCTGGTAATAATGCCTTGGGCAGCCAATCAGGAAGTAAAAGGACTGAAATTAAGTGTGGTTGATAATGACCACAGTACATTTTCGGAAAGATTGATACAAAAGACGGATGCGTCAGAGTATTTCACATTGATAAATGTTTCTTCATCTAACGATGAAGCATTACACAGTGTGGAATCAGGAAAAGCGGATCTCATTCTGGAAATAGAAGAGGATTTCGAAAAGAATCTGGTAAGTAGCGGCATGGGAAAAGTAATGATTTCAGCCAACGCTGTAAATGGTGTAAAGTCAGGTTTAGGCTCTTCTTATTTGGGAAGTGTTGTCACTGATTTTTCTGCCGATTTGCGCGAAGAAAGCGGTTTAAACCATGCACCGAATCGTGGTCAGAAGTTCAACATGGCTCCTTACTACCAATTCAACCCACATCTGGATTATAAAGTGTTCATGGTTCCGGCATTAATGGTGATGATGCTGACGTTACTTTCCGGTTTCCTGCCTGCACTCAATATAGTAGGTGAAAAGGAAAAAGGAACGATTGAACAGATGAATGTTACTCCGGTAGGAAAATTTCCTTTTGTGCTTTCTAAGTTGATGCCTTACTGGTTGGTAGGCTTTCTGGTCTTAACTTATTCCATGTTATTAGCATGGTGGGTGTACGGACTTGTCCCTGCCGGTAATTTGCTGACTATTTACTTATTTGCTTCCATCTATATATTGGTGGTATCCGGATTAGGGTTGGTTATTTCTAATAAATCCGCCACTATGCAGCAGGCATTGTTTGTCATGTTTTTCTTCCTAATGATTTTTATTTTGATGAGTGGGTTGTTTACTCCTGTCAGCAGTATGCCGCAGTGGGCTCAATATATTACCAGACTGAACCCACTAAGATATTTTATCGAAGTGATGCGTATGGTTTACCTGAAAGGGAGTTCGTTTACCGAACTGATACCTTACTTCCGTGCACTTTGCATCTTTGCCGTAGTGCTTAATTTTTGGGCTATTATAAGCTATAGGAAAAGTAACTAATTATAAACTTTAAGCGGAAAATGGAATGAAGAAAGAATTAATCGGAGCAAATGCAGGTATAGTATGGCGTGTGCTCAATACCAGACATGATAAAATGTTTTTTGGAGAACTTCTGATGGCTACACAGCTAAATCCGATAGAATTGGCATCTGCTATCGGCTGGTTGGCACGTGAAGACAAAATACTTTTCACCGAGGAAAACGGAAAAGAGTATATCTCTGTCTATCAGGAATGTTACTATTAAGAAAGGAAGTATATGATTTTCTAAAATAAGAAGAAATGAAAACTATAAAAGAATATTCATCGCAGAATATCCTCCGTTTTTTCGGCTATGGTGATACAACTATGTTTGACGGCTGCATTGTTTCAAAAGGAACTATGCAGTCCGGCTACTCTCCTCTTTTTCGTTTGGACGAATGTTTTATATTACTTTGCGTGGAAGGAGAAATACGGATGGAGTTGAACGAACAGGAATACACGCTCTTTTCACATTCGCTTTTTGTCTGTCCGCCAAATATGACTTTACAGATGGAGTGTCGTAAAAACAGCACTTTTATCTGTCTGATCCCCACGTCTGATTATCTTGGCCGGCATTACAATTATTGGAAACAAATATTACCGCTTATGTTGGAAACAAGGGGGAGAAATATGATTCCATTGACTGCCATAGAGGTGTCAAGGTATGAGCATATATCAAGTTGTGTATTGGATTGTATGTGTTACGAATCATTACCGGGATGGCCACAAGATGCGCTTTCTTACGGCCTGAAGATGTTACTTTGTCTGATTTTTGCAAAGATAAAGGATTTTATAGGCTATGTAGATGAAGAACAAGAGAAAAAACGTATAAGCCGAAGTGAGGAATACTTCTCACGTTTTATGAAACTGCTTGCCATCCATTTTAAGCAAGAAAGAAAAGTTGATTTCTATGCATCCCAGTTATGTGTCACCCCTAAATATTTGTCATCTATGGTAAAGAAGGAAAGTGGAAAGACCCCAAGTAAATGGATTGATGAGGTAGTGATGGAAGAGATTGGTTATCTACTTCGAAATTCGACTAGTTCCATTAAAGAAATTGCCTACCAGATGAATTTCTCAAATATATCTTTCTTTGGAAAATTTGTCAAAAGATATACTGGAGTGTCACCTCATCATTATCGGCATGTGAGTGCTTATAATAAGGTTACCGTTAAAGTGGTGAAGCCCCCAATGACTTAACAATATCTTCCAATGATTCTTTCGAGTTTACCAGCATCAGTTTCTCCGTTTTTATTCTGGAAATTCTTCGTGTCAGCGTTTCGGTAGTAAGTTTCATTAAATCAGCAAAATAAGCCGGTTGAACTCCTTCCCGTAGAAAAGCACATACCCTTAAATCTTCTTCCGTGAGTTTTGGACTTATCTCTTTCAATTTAGAAACAAGTCCATAGACATTCTCTTGAAGTCGCAGCAACTCTGTCCAGTCTTTCTCGGAGAAAGAAGGGATTTTAGAAGACAAAACATTCCGTTCCTTAAATTGCCGTACTTTTGAGACAACCGGAGAACTTTCATAGATATGTAACTGAAGAGACTGATACTTCTCTTCGAGATGATTACACCGCAACATCAGCTTATCCGATTCGACATCTTTCTTCAGTATTTCCTCTTTGAAAAGATCCAGTTGGGAAAGTGCGTGCCGGTTTTTCTTCCAGAGTAGTCCAAGCAACAAAGACATCACACCAAACATACCTAAAGCAGAAGACAGAATGACCGAAGAATCACTTTTGTTATCATTTAATATCAACTGACTGGCGTATGCCTTTCTTTCCATTTCCAGTGCTTCATCAAAGTTACCGTATTTCTGATAATAAAGACTACATCGTTTGCATATTTTTGCCAGATGATCGTATTCCTCTGTTTCTTTGGCAAGTTTGATTGCCTCTTTAAAGTGGATTTCTGCATCCTCTTTCTGTTCCAAATCACTTTCTACACAAGCAAGATAATAATATGCTTTTGATTTTTGATATTCATCGCCATTCTGCTCATAATAAGATGCCGCCTGCCTAATCTGCTTATCAGAGGAATGAGGAATGTTTTTATCCTCGTTGAGTTGGGTACACAATAAATTATACTCTGCCAGTTGAGCCTCATTCATTTGGCTTGACTGAATAGTCTCAAGAATAATGGATGCTGTATCAGGGTCTTGCTCCATCAGTTGCGCAGCCTTGTCCAGCCCTTGCTTCACGCTTGTCCCTTCCGGATGACAGGCAGCTAGTGAAAGGAGCATCATATACAATAAAATTCGAAGATTATTCATAACTCTATTTTTGTCTTTGCAAAGGATTGATTGGATTTGCAAATATAAAAAATAATCGGCATTTATGCTTCTATAAGTTACACAAAATATAGTGACGCTATCCTGTCAGGATAGTGACGCCATTTAGCAAGGATAGTGTCACTATAAGAACAGGATAGCGTCACTATGTTTTTTTGACAAATATCAAGCCGATGCGGGCTATTAATTAAGAAGATAAGCCGTATCTTTGTAGCAAACAAGAAAATTATATATCATGATTAAAAACATTGTATTTGATTTTGGAGGAGTGATTGTAGATATTGATCGTGACAAAGCGGTTCAGGCATTTATCAAACTAGGACTGGCAGATGCTGATACCCGGCTGGATAAATATCACCAGACCGGCATCTTTCAAGAACTGGAAGAAGGAAAGCTAAGTGCGGATGAGTTTCGGAAACAACTGGGGGATTTATGTGGCCGTCCATTGACGATGGAGGAAACCAAACAGGCATGGCTGGGCTTTTTCAACGAAGTAAATCTAAATAAGCTCGATTATATATTGGAATTGAGAAAGTCCTATCATGTGTATATTTTAAGTAATACCAATCCTTTTGTTATGTCGTGGGCATGCAGCCCCGATTTCTCATCGAAGAAAAAGCCGTTGAATGATTATTGTGACAAACTATATTTGTCTTATCAGGTCGGTCACACGAAACCTGCACCCGAAATTTTCGAATTTATGGTGAATGATTGTAATATCATTCCTTCCGAAACTTTATTTGTTGATGACGGCGCTTCAAATATCCATATAGGCAAGGAACTGGGATTTGAAACGTTCCAGCCGAAGAATGGTGAAGATTGGCGGGAAGAAATGACTGCTATCTTGGAGAAATGATAATTGAGCAGTTAGTACCATACCGCAAATAAGAAATATGCAACCACAAGTCATACTTATCACCGGAGCATCTTCCGGATTCGGCAAGATTACCGCTCAAATGTTATCGGAACGAGGGCACATCGTTTATGGAACAAGCCGGAAACCTTCCGAAGACATGAATCAAGTAAAGATGCTTGTTGTCGATGTTACCAATTCCTTTTCCGTTTGTCAGGCCGTAGAGCGGATTCTATCGGAGCAGGGACGGATTGATGTATTGATTAATAATGCTGGAATAGGTATCGGCGGCGCATTGGAACTTGCCACTGAAGAAGAAGTGAATATACAAATGAATACAAACTTCTTCGGTGTAGTGAATATGTGTAAAGCAGTTTTGCCATCTATGAGAAAGGCGCGAAAGGGCAAGATTATCAATATCAGCTCTATCGGTGGTGTAATGGGAATCCCCTATCAGGGATTTTATTCTGCTTCGAAATTTGCAGTGGAGGGATATAGCGAAGCATTGGCTTTAGAGGTTCATCCGTTCCATATAAAGGTTTGTGTAGTAGAACCGGGAGATTTCAACACCGGATTTACTGATAACCGGAATATCTCCGAACAGACAAGACTGGATGCTGATTACGGAGAAAGTTTTCTGAAATCATTGGAGATTATAGAAAAAGAGGAACGTAATGGATGCCATCCGCAGAAGTTGGGTGCTGCCATCTGTAAGATAGTGGAACGTACCAATCCTCCTTTTCGGACGAAAGTAGGTCCATGGATACAGGTGTTGTTTGCGAAGAGCAAAAAATGGTTGCCTGATGCAGTGATGCAGTGTGCCTTACGGATATTCTACGCAATTAAGTAAACGATACGATATATAAAAGAAACTGTTCCCAAAGTTTCTAAAAGAAAAATCGTCCTTACTACAACCTATCGTAGTAAGGACGATTTTGTAAAATCAAGGCTTTTTTGAACGGCCTCTTTTTTTGATTTGAATATCTTCTATGTTTCCGGATTAACCTTTCGGAACCAATTCCAAAAACATGGTAGTAGTCAGCAACACGGCCAGTCCGACGCAAACGCTTATCAACAGCCAATTGATATATTTTGCTTTCGGCTTGGTGTCGGCATGCAGATTATTCAGGAAATACTCCCTAAAGAAAAGATACAGGCCGGGGATCGTAGCACTTGCCAATAAGAAATCTTCCGGAATCTGAAAGAAATAAGTTTTGGATAATCCGATCAGCGACCAGTGGCAAAGGAACAATACCAAAAACATATTGACCTTTTGCGCAAACAGCAATAACAATCCGATGGTAAACACTACTACCGAACAAGGCATGACCGGAGAAGTCATTTCCGGGAATGAAAGTCCGCGTGCCAATGAAACCAAAGGATATATAAAAGGCATTGCCAACAGGACATAAGACAGTAGATCATATTTGTGGGTACGTTCGAAGGTAGTATATCCCGTAATCGTATCCCATATCCAAATGATAGCCATCACACCCCAAAACATAGCCATCACCCCATTATAGCTACGCTCTTCACAGTAGATATAATAGTAGACCAGAGAAATCCACGTATACAGACCTATCATATAGAACTTCATCGCCATTTTCACCCACGGACGTGGTCGGCCGATAAGCAATCCGGTCAATGCAATACCAATCAGAATGATAACTATCTGTAACAGCCAGGTAGCTGAATTATAATATGCAATTGTTCTCCAAAAAATCTCCATAAACGTTCGTTTTAGTGTCTTGTTAATGAAAAGGCTCTATGTGGGAACAGGAACATCGGGAACGTAGCTCCTACCGCCAACATGAAAATCACTGTGCTTGCTATCAGAGTATTAGAGAAGAACATCGACATAAACTTGTCCAGCTTATCCGGATCATTCACATTTTGCAGACACATGATAAGTGAAAATACCATGTTGTATGCAAACTTTCCCGGAATCATGGGAAGTAACGCCGGAATGTACAATACCGTCATCGGGCAATATACTTTTTTCCCTAACCACAAACTACCGAAGCCGATGACTAATCCGGCAAACAACGAACCTGTGGCAATATCCACGCCTAAATAGGTCATCAAACAAAAACGACAGGCGTGTCCCAGTGCTGCCAGTATGGCAATCATTTTGAATGCACGCAAAGGAGGATCGGAAATTGCACCAAATCCTATACCTGCTACTGCTGCAAAAAATCCATCCGTAAGAATGTCAAGTGCTATCATATCAAATTAAACTGTTTTTTACCATTAATAATGTGAAGGAAAGTCCGATAGCGATGCTGACAATCAGCAAAGAAGCCTCTGTCAGACGGGCAAATCCTGTTAATACATATCCCTCTACTACATCAATCACGCCATTAATCAAAGGCACCCCAGGCACAAGATAAAGCACGCTGGTTGCCATGGCAATCTCCGAAGTTGTGTCGAAAATCAGCGCGGTGGAAGCACACAGGGAAGCAACAAAAGCCGAGACTATAAATACAACATAATGATTGATCTTTTTCGCCTGCATTTGTTGTTTCAGGTAGAATCCTGTAATGGTAGCCGAGAACACAATTCCCATCGAAATTAAATCACCGCCGAACAATTTGCAGAAAGACGCATTGGCAAATCCTACCAGTAGTAAAACGAAAAGCGGATGTATCCGCGGAGCAGAAATAATCTTCTTGTATTTGTCTTTCAATTCTTCCAATGACAAATGATTGTCTACTGCTTCCCAGCTTAATGCGCTTAACTCTGAATTATGTTCAAAACTGATCGGGTGTGCAGGAATGTCTATAACCTCGTTACAAGCCTCGTTTGTTTCTTTGTCTATAATAGTCAGAATGATGTTTCTATGAAATACGCTTAATTTGACATCTAGTCCGAAAGCCTCTCCAATACGCTTTGTGTTACGTACTACCCGCGAGGTGTGTACTCCGGCTCCCATTAAATGGGCTGAATATTCTGCAATAAATTTACCTATGGATAATAAAGATTCGCCTGTCTTCATGAATATGATATTTTTAAATCGGGCGCAAAAGTACAAAAAAAATAGATACCTTTGCCGCGATTAAAAATAAAAAATGCATGAATAACCAATTTACGCATCCAAAAGAGAGAATACGTTTTGCCATATTGACTTTTTTCTTCGCTCAAGGACTTTGTATGGCAAGTTGGGCTAGCCGAATCCCTGATTTCAAAGACGTTTTTGCCGCAAATTATGCTTTCTACTGGGGACTGATTTTATTTATGATCCCTGTCGGAAAATTTGTCGCGATCCCCTTGGCTGGCTATCTTGTTTCAAAGTTAGGAAGCCGGAGCATGGTACAGGTCAGTATCTTGGGATACGCTTCATCTCTGCTTTGCATTGGGCTGGCCCATGAGGTCTATCTATTAGGCTTTCTGCTCTTTTGCTTCGGTGTGTGCTGGAATTTGTGCGATATATCATTCAATACACAAGGCATTGAGGTGGAACGTATCTATGGTAAAACCATTATGGCCACTTTTCATGGAGGATGGAGTCTGGGGGCATGTGCAGGAGCACTTATCGGCTTCGTAATGATTTTGGCAGGAGTCTCCCCCATCTGGCATTATACACTGATATTTATCATCATCCTTATAATTGCACTTTCCGGGCGGAAATATTTGCAGGAGAGCGCACCGCAGGAAACGGAAGTTTCTGATACAAAGACGCAGGAAAGAAATACAGCCAAAGCTCCCAATGGTTTTCGCCTGTTATTTCAAAAACCAGAAATGTTGCTTTTGCAGTTAGGACTTGTCGGACTGTTCGCACTGATTGTAGAAAGTGCGATGTTCGACTGGAGTGCCGTTTATTTCGAATCAGTGGTTCATGTACCTAAATCATTGCAAATCGGTTTTCTTGTATTTATGATTATGATGGCAACGGGCCGTTTCTTGACTAACTATGCTTATCAGCTTTGGGGAAAGAAGAAAGTCCTGCAACTGGCGGGCAGCTTTATCTGTATCGGCTTTTTTGTTTCTGCCCTGTTAGGAGGAGTTTTCGAATCTATGGCCATGAAAGTAATTATCAATTCTTTGGGTTTCATGCTGGTCGGCTTGGGAATATCCTGCATTGTGCCTACTTTGTACAGCTTCGTGGGAGCCAAATCAAAAACACCGGTCAGTATTGCACTTACCATTCTGTCAAGTATCAGTTTTATAGGTTCGTTGATTGCTCCCCTGCTTATCGGTGCCATCTCGCAGGCGTTCGATATCCGTATCGCTTATATGCTTATCGGCATATTGGGCGGATGTATCGTATTAATAGTCAGTTTCAGTAGTGCTTTCAATATTCAGGAATCTAGCGATAAACCTGAATAAAACAAATAAAAAACGCAGCCTTTCACAGTGTTTAAAATTAAACCTCCTGTGAAAGGCCGCGTCAATCTTTTAATGCCTTAACTAACCTAACTACTTTATCTTAACTATACTAACCTATCTACAAAATACCCGAAAAATCTTTTATACTACTAATAATCCTATCTTTCAATTCGTTATTTTCAACTATTGAGAAGCCACAATCTACATTTGCCGGAGCCAATAATACAGCTTTAGCTTCTTCTGCATCTGCCATCTCTTCCGGGTGCTCTCTGAAATAAGTTTCCCATTGGGAAGCTGATTGCGGAGTTACACCCAGCACATAGTTGATAAAATCATCATCCGTCAAAAAATCCATTACCTTTGAGCACATATCGCATCCTTTTTAAGCGTTTACATAAGTAGGACGGCGTTATCCTGTCTATGTACTCAACCCATTTACCTTTTTACTAAAATTAACTCGCCAGACTACGCAACTTTGTCAATCCGCGATGCATCAGGTTGCGTACAGACTGATAATTCATATTCATAATCTCGCAGATATCCTCGTATTTCTTTTCTTCTATATAATATAATGTAAGCGCTTCGCGTTGGCGGGGAGATAATTGGTCTAACAGACGTCTTACCAATGAGAATTCATTCTTGCGTTGCTCTTCTTCCATATAATCATCTTCTACATCTGTAGGAGTGGATATGCTAACTTCTTCTACTGCCGTATCAGACATATACATACGTCTGCGAAGTTCATCACACAACTTATTCTTTAAGGAGATGAATAAATAAGATCTCAAATTATCGATTGTTCCTAATTCATCTTTCTTTGTATAGAGTTTCACGAAGATGTCATGAATACAATCTTTCAGTAACTCTTTATCAATGGTCAACTTCAATCCGTAATTAAAAAGGACGTTGATGTGCAAGTTATACAGCTGTGAAAAAGCTGCCATGTTTCCCGCTTGAAAAGAAGCGAGCAAAGTGTCGGTTGAATGATTAGTCTGTTCCATCATAGCATTAATTCGATTGATTTGATGTTGCAAAACTAAGCAGTATCGACCGCAACTTTGGGTAAAATCTGGTTTGTGGATTGAAAAAACAAGTATCATGTTTTATAACACTCTTTTACTAGAAATTACCAATAAAAAGCAAAAATCCCGCTGAATGGTCTTCAACGGGATTCTCTGCTTTATAACTTATGGAACCAATAAATGCCTTCTTTCTTATCTGGCACCTTTAGATTGTATAAGCCATTTATTTTCAGTGATTTATTTATCGTTTCAATCTTTCCGGAAGCAGGATGAATGTACTTTAATACATACTTTCCGGATGATAATTGAACAGGAATTTCTGTTCCGGACTTGGAATAAATGATACTTCCAATATCAGATTTTACCATTTTCTTGTACTCATCCGTATTTGTTTCTTCCACTTCCATGGCTGCTGCATCCTTCAGGAACGCTTTATCTGTGCACGGAATTACAGGACATGAACCTCCTGCCATGAATACAGCCCATCCCATAGCCGGATAATTCTGTGCGTAGAATGTCACTGCCTTTTGAGGAAATTTCTGACGATACTCATTGACAGCTTTATATGCTTCTGTGAAAGTCACCTTTCCCACTTTCATCTTACGCATGTGCTGACGTGGCGCCATATTTTTTCCGCCTTCCGGCGCAAAGATTCCATCTGTTTTATAATGCCAGTACCGAATATCAATAATATCTACTACGGCAGCGCGTTTAGGATCTGCAAGGATTGCATCCTGTACGTCTTTCGTTGTACTCAATGCCACTTTTGCTTTCTTCCCGGTTTCAGTTTCCCATTCAGCTATCACGTCCAACCAAAATTGTACGAAGTGCAACGGGCCTGTAAATTCGGCACTTGTCAACTGAATAACATTCGAATTGTCTGCGAAGTTATTCAGGCACTGACGGATATATTGTCTGTGCAGTTCACGACGAACAGGATGACTGATGTCATAGAACATATCCGCCACAAAGATTCGTTTGTCTCCGGCAAATGGAGCAGGTTCAGGAAATCCGGTCTGATTGATGTTATTGCTGCTTCTCCATGGAGAATCTACCCAATGCGCACCGGCTTCCAATATATTGTGCTGGAAATAGTTTTCATGGAACAACAGCAGTCCGTCCTTATTTCCTTTTTCTGCAAATTCTTTTAAGCGGCTCCAGTACCATGCATTAGGGCGTTTCAAATCATATTTGCTCAATCCTTCCCATGCTGTTCCCTGACCGCTACGACCGAATGGCTGTTCATAGAAAGGTCCCCATACATCACCATCCCGACGGCGAACCCGTTCGTGGTCATCCCGGCGACGATCGTACCAAAGACCGTAATTCTGATCGAAAACAAGAATGTTTTTCTGTTTCATAAAGTCGACTACAGAATCAATGCGGTCGGTTAATCCCAATCCCTCGCGTCCCGGCACAAAGCGGGTGATGGCCGGACTTGCCTTTTTCAGATAATTGGTTTTGAGCTTTCCGTTCCACCAAGGGGTGGTATGACTGCCTCCAACCAATAGAGCACCGTTCATCTGAATACGTCCATTGGTTACAGTTACTTCCGGTTGGGTTAATAATTTAGCAGCAGCAGAAAAAGAAGAAGAATTTGCAAGTGCAGCGCTCTTTTTCTCTTTAATATCATCAATTGATTTTACTCCGGTTGATGCCACCGAAGGAGCAAACTTATTATCACCTATCCAATGTTCCAACGTCAACCGTGGATTATATGCTTCTTTAGCGAGTTCCATAGCTACTTCCACTGTAGGACTACTGGTTGCACTTGTATTTCTGGGCAGAATACGTGCACGTTCTGCACATTCTTTGTTTAACCGTTCTTCCAATTGAGCATAAAAAATACTGCGAGGTTGTACATGATTGTTGGATTGTGCCCATTCACCGTCACCGGAGAATTGTGCCCAACAACCGTATGCACGGTTCATCGCATCTTTTGCCGGGGCATAACATTCGATTTCCGCTGCGGTACATTGCCAAAACAAACTGTTTGCCGTATTCCAACCGGCTCCGTTTTTATCTTGTCCCAAATTCTTGAAAGTCAGGTTATGACCGTCGATATTTACTACGTCAAACAATAGTCCGCATGCCCAGGCATCAATAGAGCCACTGAATCCCAAAGATTCGTACGAATCACATTGTACAAAAGCATTGGGACCGGCTGCGCAATATCCGGCAGCAAAGTCATGAATACCCTGTTCCGAATAGCAGCGTTGAAATAAAGTTTGTTGTCCCAGCGTATGGAAAGTGCAACGACGCATCCCTCCGATTTCTGAAACGGGTTCTTTCGAGATACAGTCTTCAACGGTAATTTTGGAACCTGTACGCTGAACAATTACAGCACTTCCTGCAAAATGCTTGAAATTAACCAGTCTCACCCAACAGTTTTCCGCATCCTCAATGGAAATACCTGTCCAGCAATGATCCTCGTCTTTAGGATAACGCTTGTCGTAATCAGAAATCAGTGTCATATTTTCTACGCCACAATCGTGAATACGTCCGTTCCATTGATAAGTCAACAGGGAAGAAGTTCCATAGTTAGCATTCAAAGCTACGGTTAGCGGAGTATCCAGTGTTATCTGGTTGCCGTTTACTTCGCAGACTGTTCTGTCCCAAGTCAGATCCATGTCACCTTCTTTCCATCCCAAAGCGCTGATACCTCCTCCAAAGATATCACAACCCAAAGAGGCAATCCATTCTTTGCCGGAAGGACGGGTAACCATGACACGATCTCCTTTTTTCAGAGAAACACCCGAAGCGACTTCCAATGTTCTCGCGTTTACCGGAACATAGTGGGAAAGCACCGTCAATGTGTCTTGCACATTCAGGTCGTCCACTCCTTCCATATAGATAAGCGCACCTCTGTCTACACCCTTTTTCAGCAGTATTGTTTTTTCTTTATCCGTACCCCGCAATACAATTCCGGATGTGGAGATACGAATACTGCCGGACAGGGAAAATTCTCCCTGATCGAGTAATACGGCTCCCCGAAAACCGGAAGCGTCAGGAGCCAGCGAAGCTACATAATCAATGGCACGTTGAATACGCGCAGTATTATCTCCGGCTTTCCAGGGTACAAACACCACATTGCGGACAGAAGGAATATCCTGTTCGGAGGATTTATATCCGCATGTAGAGAAATCGAGAATCCGGTTTCCCCGATCATCATTCAGGTAAGTGATCTGGTCATTCTTAACCTGTAAAGCAAAGGTTTGCGCATAACTTTGCACAAACCCAATGCTCAATAATCCTAAAAGGATCGTTCTTACTTGTATATTCATTACAATAAACTTTAATCTCTTTTCATCCGGTTACAACAGACTTTTCCGTTTAGACAATGTATCGTAATTGTTCTTCAAGTCTGTCCAGTCCACTTTCTTTCTGGTGTCTATACCATTGATGTATTTTTCAATATTGGTATATCCGTCACCGTTGCAGTCCATGTTTGCGTCAGCCGGATCGTTCGGATTCAATCCGTTGGCAATTTCCCAAGCATCCGGCATACCGTCGCCGTCCGAGTCTACTACCGCTTCACCTTTATATTCGGGCAGTCCGCCTACCTGACGAATATCTGTGATGATACCTTGCTTGTATGAATCAGCCGGTAACCGTCTCTTCACGTAAGGAGAGACAAACTCCGGTGCATCTTTCGCATAAATGGCCTTTCCTGTTTGTACGGTCTTAATGACACGTGCATCTACTGCGTCACGTTTCGGAAAATTAGCTCCTACATTATCTAATACAAAGGTATAAGCTTTTTTGGTATCCATTACAGTTACCGGTGGCATTTTGAAAGCCTCGTCCGATTTAATTAGCGGTAGAAACTTTGCGGCGTCCACCTCTTCTTTAAGTTGTACGCCTCCGTCCCAATTATCTTTTGTAACTTTGGCATTGCCATGGATAATATTTCCGTTTACGTATGCTTTTCCGAATGAAAGCGGTCTGTTTTTGTCACGTCCCGCTTCCGGTTTGAGAATACGATAAGAGATTGGTTTACCTATCGGAGTGATCGGACCGGGTTTGAAGTAGTTGTTTATCATATTGTAGAAACTGTTGTGATCGCCTCCGTCTACGGAACGGTTCCACCAGTTGAAAACAACATTGTTGACGAAGTTAAAGTCGCCGTCCATACCTACCGAACTATTTCGGCTGATGTTGGAAGCAAAAAGATTACGACAGAACATACTGTTATGCCCACCGATGGTTGCACCGAAAGCATGATTGTAGGTATCCAATGCTTCAGAGAAAATAGAATTCTGGATGGTAATGTTTACCGTCGGAAGTTTCAGCCCGTGTCCGTCTGCCCCTCTGTTGTATACATGACGGTAGATAGACATGTTTTCATCCAATCCCCAACTGGCGGAGCAATGGTCAATCATGATATTTCCAACCGCATTCCCTCCTACTGCATCATCACGGAAAGCTACGTCCTGCGCACCGCGACGGAAGCGCATGTGGCGAATCACGACATCGTGTGTATCGATCAGGAAAGATTGTCCGGTGACGCAGATACCATCTCCGGGAGCTGTTTGTCCGGCAATCGTTACATAAGGGGCACGTACGCTAATCGGGCTTTTCAAACGAATCACTCCCGCTACATTGAATACAATAATACGTGCACCTCCCGTTTCGCAGGCTTCGCGTAATGTTCCGGGGCCGGAATCTTCCAGCGAAGTGACCACGATCACTTTACCTCCACGACCACCGGGAGTATACATACCTCCGCCTTCCGCGCCGGGGAAAGCCGGGATATTACTTTTTATCAAATCTTCGGGTTTGGAGGCCCAAGGCTTATAGGGACGACCTTTCTTTGCTTCTTCTAACACTGTCGGCAAAGCTTTTTCCCATGCCGCATCCGATTTCCGTTCAAACTCCGCTTCTTGTTTTGCTCCTCTTGCTTTTACCGAGTCCGGAATTACAGGATACTGGGCTGCCACAGGTAGTACACAGGCAACCAGCATCCACGCTGATAATACTTTCTTAATGTTGTTCATTCTTTCGAATCTTAATTAGGTTTCTAAAAGGACGATTAAGAAAGCATTTTGTAATCGGTTATCTCTCTCCTTTCCGCCATTCATTCATATATTCGCGAGGGGACTGATTATATTTCTTCCGGAAACACTTACTATAATATCCCGAATCCTTGAATCCGACAGCAAAAGCAATTTCGGAAACACTTAAATCCGTATTTTTAATCAGTTCGATAGATTTATTCAAACGAATCTCTTTTACCAGGTCGACGGGTGCCAGGCCGGTAAGACTCTTCAGTTTCTTGAAGAATGCCGAACGGCTCAATCCGATACCGGATGCTATGGTGTCAATGTTAAAGTCACTGTCGTCCATATTTTCTTCAATGACCTGATGTATCTTTTCGAGGAACTGTACGTCTTTCTTTACCAAAAATTGTTCGTAGCTGTCTTCTTCGGTCGTCGTCTGGTTTTCCATTTGCTGACGGATTCGTTCACGGAACAGTTTCCGTTCGGCAAGCAACTGGTCGATACGTGCCAACAGATATTCCTTACTGAAAGGTTTGGTGATGTAGGCGTTCGCCCCTAAAGTGATCGCTTTGGTCTTGGCGCCTTCATCATTCTTCGCAGTCAGGATAATGACAGGGATATGGCTGATTTGGAAATCTTTGCGGATGGATTGCAACATTTCAAGCCCATCCATTTCGGGCATCATCTGATCGGTCACCACAATATCCGGATGATACAGATGTATTTTCTTCAAACCTTCCACTCCGTTATTGGCAATATGGATATTGAACTTGTCTTCCAACTGAAGCTTTATCAACTGGCAAAGGTCTTTGTTATCTTCCACCAACAGAAGGGTCGGTAATGAAGCGTCGATTTCCGGTTCTTCTTCCTCCGTACCGTCTTCGGATATGGCATTTGCAACAGGATCTTGTTCTACCGCAACAGGGGCTGTCTCCGTATCTCCCACATAGAAGTCTACTTCCGACGGACGGTAATGTTCCTTATCCATCAGGAGTTCTACAATAAACACCGCTCCTTGTCCTTCGGGACTTTCGGCACGAATCTGTCCGTGATGCAGATTGACGATCTCTTTTGAAAGTGCCAATCCGATACCCGTGCCCTGATAATAGGAGTTTTTCGCGTTCTCTCCTTGCGAGAAGCGTTCGAAAATCTCGGTCAGTTTATTTTGTGGAATACCTACTCCGTTATCTTCCACCCGTACATAACAACGTTTACCGTCGTCCGTCAATCCGGTAGTTATATAAATACTTCCTCCGGAATGAGTGAATTTGAATGCGTTGGATATGATGTTGCGGATAACAATGCTCATTTTTTCCTTGTCCGCCCATACCATAATCGGTTCATCCGGCAACTGGAAAGTAAAACTGATCTCGTTTTCTTCGGAAAGTACCCGGAATTCTTTCTGGAAAGAAGCTATCATCTCATTAAAATCAATTAATGACACATGCAAACGCATCTTGCCGTTCTGAATCTTCCGGAAATCAAGGATCTGATTCACTAATTGCAGCATTTGATTGGTGTTCTTCTCCATCAGATCCACATATTGCAATCCTTTCGGAGAGAGCTTTTCGCGTTCTCTTAGTTCCTGTATCGGACCTTTTATCAATGTCAAAGGAGTGCGCAATTCATGGGAGATATTGGTAAAGAACTTGATTTTCATCTCCGATACCTTCTGCTCGATATAAATATCATTCTTCATTTTAAGCATGAAGAAAGCCAGGCGCAGGCTGAAATAGAGAGCTGCCAAACCTAGAATTACATATATAAGGTGAAATCGAAACGGAAGTTGCCGACTGGGGTGAGAACTTCCCGTACTCTATTA
>OGXO01000742.1_pt1 | contig 18366 bp, 15 predicted proteins | sample 1576321 | NCBI WGS metagenome assembly OGXO01 (sample SAMEA3541568, study PRJEB24748) | human gut metagenome | biome: human gut; feature: human-associated habitat; material: faeces | place: China | collected 2012 | reverse complement strand
ACTACGAAGGTGGTTGCTACGCTAAGGTTATCAACTTGGATAAAGAAAGCGAACCAGATATCTACAATGCTATCAAACGTGACGCTTTACTTGAAAACGTAACTGTTGACGCTAACGGTAAGATTGATTTCACTGACAAGAGCGTGACTGAAAACACTCGTGTTTCTTATCCTATCTATCACATCGAAAACATCGTTAAACCGGTTTCTAAAGGTCCTCACGCAAAACAAGTTATCTTCTTGTCGGCTGATGCGTTCGGTGTATTGCCTCCAGTATCTATCCTGAACCCGGAACAGGCTCAATACTACTTCTTGTCTGGATTTACAGCTAAATTGGCTGGTACGGAACGTGGTATCACTGAACCGACTCCGACATTCTCGGCTTGTTTCGGTGCTGCTTTCTTGTCATTGCACCCAACTAAATATGCAGAAGAACTGGTTAAGAAGATGGAGATGACTGGTGCTAAAGCATACTTGGTTAACACTGGATGGAATGGTTCTGGTAAACGTATCTCTATCAAAGATACTCGTGGTATCATCGACGCTATCCTTGACGGTTCTATCGACAAAGCTCCTACTAAGGTTATTCCTTTCTTCGACTTTGTTGTTCCTACAGAACTTCCGGGTGTTGATCCGAAGATCCTTGACCCACGCGACACTTACGAATGTGCTTGCCAATGGGAAGAAAAAGCTAAAGATTTGGCTGGACGTTTCATCAAGAACTTCGCTAAATTTACTGGTAACGAAGCTGGTAAGGCTTTGGTTGCTGCTGGTCCGAAACTCTAATTGGAGAATCAGATATAATATGGAAGGCGGTTCGATTTCGAACCGCCTTTTTTATTGCTATACTGTGTCTTTCTATGAAAAGGAATACTGTCTGTTTAGTTTTTTTTCCTATATTTGTCAAAACGAGACTATTTACTTTTAAAGACAGCTATGACGTATCTGGATACAGACAAACAGACCTATGCGGATTTAAGCATAACGGAGACTGCAAACAATGAGCAGTTTCTTTTCTCTTTGTTTTCTAAAACAGAGACGAAAGAAGGAAAATCATTGATGATGAACTGGGTTATGTATCCGCTAAGTGATTTGGATATGATCCGCAAAAGGCAGGAGGCTGTTGCGTGGGATGCTTTACCTGAACTTCTTTTGAATGAAGAAGAACTGGATTTTATTGAATATTATCTGGCTTATCGCGACCAGATCAGGGAAGCACACGTCTTACTGTCATGTGCTACTGTCATAGATCGCCTGTTGAGATATGATTCAACCCGTTATGTTATTTGTCGGGGAGTGAAATTGGTAATACATTTGCTGCATTGTTTGGAGAGGTGGGCGAAAGAATTGGATGAGGATGCCCCACAATTGATGAAGGAGTCAGCCCGTATGGTGAATGATATTTTGTCCGGAAGTGAATTAGGTGAAGTCTTGGAACAGACTTCTGGCGAAGAAAGGCGGCTATCTAATTATACGATAGATAAATACGATTATCTATTTCGATGTACCCGTTTGTTGTCTTTGAAAGAATTATTATCAGTTTTGTATTTATTGGATGTCTGTCGGACAGCTCACCGGGTAGCGAGAGAGAAAAATTTCTGTTGTACACCGAAAGTGGTGGAGACAATGGATTTTTCGGTTGAGGGTGTAGTTCATCCTTTTGTGAAAAATGTACGGGAGAATAGCTGGGTGATGTCTCGGGGAAATATCAGTATTTTTACGGGTTCTAACATGGCGGGAAAGTCAACCACTTTAAAAGCACTGACTTTGGCTGTCTGGCTGGCGCATTGTGGACTGCCTGTCCCGGTGAAGTCAATGGTTTGTCCTCTTTACGAAGGTATTTATACTTCTATTAATTTGCCGGACTCTTTGCGTGACGGGCGAAGCCATTTCATGGCAGAGGTTCTTCGTATAAAAGAAGTGATGCAAAAAGCGCTTACAGGAAAACGTTGTTTGGTCGTTTTGGATGAAATGTTTCGCGGAACTAACGCTAAGGATGCTTTTGAGGCTTCTCTTGCAGTCAATGAATTATTGAAAAGATTCTCTTGTTGCCATTTCCTTATATCAACTCATATTCTGGAGTATGCGAAAGCATTTGAAAAAGATCCTGCCTGTTGTTTTTATTATATGGAAGCGGAAATTATTGACGATGCATTTGTTTGTCATCATCGGCTATTGCAGGGGATTTCGGAGGCTAGGGTAGGATATTGGGTCGTGAAAAAACTACTGGCCGGTTTGATATAGTTTCACCTTATTATTGTGTCCATTAAGACAGTATTTTATTTTTATTAAAGGCATATTTTGATTACTTTTGTACAAACCATATACGAGAGAATAATCTTGAATAATAATGCGACAACCATGAAGAAACTCTATTTCTTTCTTATCTGCTCTTTGTTTCTTGTCTCCGGACTTTACGCGGGTGAAACTGATTATACCAAAGGACTTTCCATCTGGTTTGATACTCCCAATACTTTGCAGGGGTATGCCGTGTGGTATGGGGGAAGACCGGATCTGTGGAAAGGTGGTGATAAACCGGAAACAGCAGGAAATGCAGGTCATAATCCGGATCCCGCTTGGGAATCGCAATCATTACCGATAGGGAATGGTAGTTTAGGTGCGAATATCATGGGGTCGGTGGAAGCTGAACGTATTACCTTTAACGAAAAAACGCTTTGGCGTGGCGGTCCGAATACAGCGAAAGGGGCGGACTATTATTGGAATGTCAATAAACAGTCGGCTCATCTTTTGGATGAAATACGTAAGGCATTTACGGAAGGAAATCAGGAAAAGGCTGAAATGCTGACACGTCAAAACTTCAACAGTGAGGTGTCTTATGATGCTGACGGAGAAACACCTTTCCGTTTCGGCAGTTTTACTACCATGGGAGAGTTTTATGTAGAAACGGGATTGAATATTATAGGGATGAGTGACTATAAACGTATCCTTTCTTTGGACTCTGCAATGGCAGTTGTTCAGTTTAAAAAGGATCATGTGGTTTATCAGCGCAATTATTTCATTTCTTATCCTGCCAATGTGATGGTGATGCGTTTCAGTGCGGATCAACCGGGTAAACAAAACTTGGTTTTCAGTTATGCGCCTAATCCGGTGTCTACCGGGAATATGGCTTCTGACGGTAATAAAGGACTGGTGTATTCCGCATCTCTGGACAATAACGGAATGAAATACGTCGTTCGTATTCAGGCGGAGACAAAAGGCGGAACCTTGTTTAATGCAGATGGAAAACTGACGGTGAAAGGTGCGGATGAAGTAGTGTTTTATATTACGGCTGATACTGATTATAAACCTAACTTTGATCCGGATTTTAAAGATCCGAAGACGTATGTGGGTGTCAATCCGGAAGAAACAACCAGGCAATGGATGAATAATGCAGTGTCACAGGGATATACTGCTTTGTTTAGTCAGCATTACAATGATTATGCTGCTTTGTTCGATCGGGTTAAATTGAATCTGAATCCGGCGATCAAGGGAAGAAATCTGCCGACTCCCCAGCGGTTGAAAAACTACCGGGCAGGACAGCCGGATTACTATTTGGAAGAATTATATTTTCAATTCGGCCGCTATCTGTTGATTTCAAGTTCTCGTCCGGGCAATATGCCGGCGAATTTGCAGGGTATCTGGCATAATAATGTCGATGGACCGTGGCGTGTGGACTATCATAATAATATCAATATTCAGATGAATTATTGGCCGGCATGCTCCACTAACCTGAATGAATGTATGCTTCCATTGGTTGATTTTATTCGTACGCTGGTAAAACCGGGCGAAAAGACCGCGAAGTCTTATTTTGGTGCCAGAGGATGGACGGCATCCATTTCTGGAAATATATTCGGATTTACCACTCCATTGGAAAGTCAGGATATGTCGTGGAACTTCAATCCTATGGCAGGTCCCTGGCTGGCTACTCATATCTGGGAGTATTATGATTATACAAGAGATCTGAAATTCCTGAAAGAAACGGGGTATGAGTTGATAAAAAGTAGTGCGGACTTTGCTGTCGATTATTTGTGGCATAAACCGGATGGAACATATACGGCTGCTCCATCTACTTCGCCGGAGCATGGCCCTATCGATCAGGGTGCTACCTTTGTGCATGCCGTTGTACGTGAGATTTTGCTGGATGCAATCGAGGCGAGTAAAGTGTTGGGCGTAGATAAGAAAGAACGTAAGCAGTGGGAGCATGTGCTTGCCAATCTCGTTCCTTATAAAATAGGGCGGTATGGTCAGTTGATGGAATGGTCGGTAGATATTGATGATCCGAAAGACGAGCATCGGCATGTGAATCATTTGTTCGGACTGCATCCGGGGCATACGGTTTCTCCGGTCACCACTCCCGAACTGGCGAAAGCCGCTAAAGTAGTACTGGTGCATCGTGGTGACGGGGCTACCGGCTGGAGTATGGGCTGGAAGTTGAATCAATGGGCGCGTTTGCAAGATGGTAATCATGCTTATACCTTGTTTGGCAATTTGTTGAAGAACGGCACGCTGGATAATTTGTGGGATACACATTCGCCTTTCCAGATTGACGGAAACTTTGGCGGAACAGCCGGTATTACCGAGATGTTGCTTCAAAGTCATATGGGTTTTATTCAGTTGCTGCCTGCTTTGCCGGATGCATGGAAGGGTGGGTCTGTCAGTGGTATCTGTGCAAAGGGGAATTTTGAAGTGGATATGGTTTGGGAGAATAATCAGCTGAAAGAAGCTGTGGTTCGTTCCAATGCGGGAGGAAACTGTGTGATAAAGTATGCTGATAAGACTCTTTCTTTTAAAACGGTGAAAGGGCGTAGTTACCGGATTGAATATGATGTGACTAAAGGACTTATTAGACAGTAAATAGAAAATATCGGAAAATTAGAAAGTAGGAATGGTATTAGAGTATTTGAAATTGTTCGTGACGTTTGCGAAGATTGGAATGTTTACTATTGGTGGCGGTTATGCCATGATTCCGTTGATTGAACGGGAGATCGTTGCCAAACAGTGGATGAGTAAGGAAGAATTCATGGAGATGTTTGCCTTGACGCAGTCACTACCGGGTGTGTTTGCTGTGAATATTTCTATTTTTGTAGGATATAAGTTGTATAAAGTGGGCGGGAGCCTGGTATGTGCTTTGGCTACGATTCTTCCCTCTTTTGTTATTATGATGTTGATAGCCATGTTTTTTGCACGGTTTCAAGATAATGAAGTGATGATTCGCATCTTTAATGGAATACGTCCTGCCGTGGTAGCGTTGATTTTGTTTCCTTGTATTTCTGCTGTAAGAGCTCTGAAACTGAAATACCTTCAGTTGGTTGCTCCTGCCATAGCTACTCTTTTGATTTGGCAGTTTGGACTGTCTCCTATTTATATTGTATTGGCAGGAATTCTGGGAGGATTGGTATATACATTGTGGTTGAAAGAAAAAATAATGAATAAAGAGGTATGATATATTTGCAATTACTTTGGGTGTATCTTAAAATAGGTATGTTCGGTTTTGGAGGTGGATATGCGATGCTTTCCCTTATTCAACATGAGATAGTGGATATTCATCATTGGCTGACTCCCCAACAGTTTACGGATGTGGTGGCGATTTCGCAAATGACTCCGGGGCCGATTGGTATCAATAGTGCTACTTATGTAGGGTATGCGGTAACGCAAAGCGTGTGGGGAGCGGTGCTAGCTACGGTAGCGGTTTGTTTACCTTCTTTTATTCTGGTGTTGCTCATTTCTTATTTCTTTGCGAAGTGCAAGGATAACAAGTATATTAAGGCGGCTATGTCCGGACTGCTACCTATGTCGGTTGCTTTGATTGCTTCGGCTGCATTGCTTATGATGAATAGAGAAAATTTTATGGACTATAAAAGTATCGGTATTTTTGCGGCAGCCTTTTTGGTTACATGGAAATGGAATCTTCACCCTATCCTGTTGATTTGTCTGGCGGGTGTGGTAGGATTGTTGTTGTATTAGTAATGCTTGTGATACTTGCAGAAAAAAATAAAATCCCGGTAAAACACAGCGTTTCACCGGGATTTCTATTATAATATAATGAAAGAATGGGTTAGTTCTTGTTGGCACGTTTACGTTCGATTTCGTCCAAAATCACTTTACGCATACGCATTGCCTTTGGAGTAACTTCCACATATTCGTCTTCCTTAATATATTCCAGTGCTTCTTCAAGTGAGAACTGGATAGGTGGAATCAGACGTACTTTGTCATCCGAACCGGAAGCACGCATATTCGTCAGCTTCTTCGATTTGGTTACGTTGATAACCAAGTCGTTGTCGTGAGAGTGCTCGCCTACTACCTGTCCTGCATAGACTTCGTCCTGCGGGAAAATAAAGAACTTACCGCGATCCTGTAATTTGTCGATGGCGTAAGCAAAAGCTGTTCCGCTTTCCATAGCAATCATAGAACCATTGGTACGGCGTTCAATTTCTCCTTTGTGCGGCTGATATTCTTTGAAACGGTGTGCCATAATGGCTTCACCGGCAGAGGCTGTCAGTACATTGGTACGCAGACCGATGATACCGCGTGAAGGCATATTGAATTCAAGATTGATGCGTTCGCCTGTATTTTCCATTTTTACCATTTCACCTTTACGGCGGGTAACCATATCAATAATCTTGCTGGAATATTCTTCCGGTACGTTGATGGTCAACTCTTCAATCGGTTCGCATTTCACACCGTCGATTTCTCTGAAGATAACCTGTGGCTGACCTACCTGCAATTCATATCCCTCGCGGCGCATTGTTTCAATCAATACAGAAAGGTGGAGTACACCACGGCCGGAAACAATCCATTTACCGTCTTCTTCACTCTTTCTTACGCGGAGAGCCAGGTTCTTGTCGAGTTCCTTCATCAGACGGTCGTGGATGTGGCGTGAAGTCACAAACTTACCATCTTTACCGAAGAAAGGAGAATCGTTGATAGCAAACAACATACTCATGGTCGGTTCGTCAATTGCGATGGGTGGCAGTGCTTCCGGACTTTCGAAATCACAAACTGTATCTCCAATCTCGAATCCGTCAATACCTACCAGCGCGCAGATGTCACCGGAAGAAACCTCATTTGTTTTCACACGGCCTAAACCTTCGAAAACATGGAGTTCTTTAATTTTGCTCTTGAACATATCGCCGTTACGTTTCACAAGCGTTATATTCATACCTTCTTTTAATGTACCACGATGTACGCGACCTACGGCAATACGACCGGTATAAGAAGAATAATCCAGAGAAGTAATCAACATCTGGGGAGTACCTTCCAATTGTTGCGGTGCCGGAATGTTTTCGACGATACAATCCAGTAGCGGAGTGATGCTGTCAGTTTGTTGCTGCCAGTCGGTGCTCATCCAGTTGTTTTTGGCGGAACCGTAAATCACGGGGAAGTCCAACTGATCTTCCGTTGCGTTCAAGCTGAACATCAAGTCGAAAACCATCTCGTAAACTTCTTCCGGGCGGCAGTTAGGTTTATCTACCTTATTAACTACCACAATGGGTTTCAAACCGATTTCGAGCGCTTTTTGCAGTACGAAACGAGTCTGTGGCATCGGACCTTCGAAGGCATCTACCAACAGAATACAGCCATCGGCCATATTCAATACACGTTCTACCTCACCACCGAAGTCGCTGTGTCCCGGAGTATCAATAATATTAATTTTTGTACCGTTGTAATTGATGGATACGTTTTTGGAGAGAATCGTTATACCACGTTCACGTTCCAAATCGTTGTTATCCAGGATAAGTTCACCACTATTTTGGTTGCTGCGGAATAAATTTCCGGCCAATAGCATCTTGTCAACCAGCGTTGTTTTCCCATGGTCAACATGGGCAATGATTGCAATGTTTCGAATATTTTGCATATAATACCTATTATTTGGCTGCAAAGGTACGAAAATAGGATTAGAAATATGCGCAATGATAGCAATTTTTTCTTGTAAATCGTTGTGTGATATAAAGATAATGCCTATCTTTGCACGCTCAAAAGAATAATTTATCAATTAAAATTCTAAGAATTATGTATTTAGACGCTGCTAAAAAGCAAGAAATCTTCGGAAAGTACGGAAAGTCTAACACTGACACCGGCTCAGCAGAGGCCCAAGTGGCATTGTTTTCCTACCGTATTTCTCACCTGACTGAGCACATGAAGCTCAACAGAAAAGATTATAGTACTGAAAGAGCGTTAACAATGTTGGTAGGTAAGCGTCGTCGCTTACTCGACTACCTGAAAGCAAGAGATATCGAAAGATATCGTGCTATTGTTAAAGAGCTCGGTTTGCGTAAGTAATCTACTTGTCGCGAAAAGATTTAAAGCCGTTCCTCATGATAGAGGAGCGGCTTTTTTTTAGTTTCTTCTTTTTCTTCCTGACAATCGTATTTTCTTCGGTTATAATTGTGTTCATCTAAAGATTTTGCTATTTTTGCAGCTTAATTATTATAATTTATCACCTTTGATAACTAAAATGCTTTCAAAATGGATACAAGTAAGATTGTTGGCGAAAAAATTAAAGCCCTCCGCGAAGATAAATCAATAAGCATAGAAGAGTTGGCGCAACGTTCAGGTTTGGCTATCGAACAGGTTGAACGTATTGAGAATAACATTGATATACCTTCTCTCGCACCGCTGATTAAGATTGCACGTGTGTTGGGAGTACGTCTGGGTACTTTCCTTGATGATCAGGATGAAGTCGGACCGGTCGTATGCCGTAAGAAAGAAGCCAAAGATGCGATCAGTTTTTCCAATAATGCGATTCACTCTCGCAAACACATGGAATATCACTCGTTGTCCAAGTCAAAGGCGGACCGTCACATGGAACCGTTTATTATCGATGTGATGCCGACGGAAGATACTGACTTCGTGCTTTCTTCTCATGAAGGAGAAGAGTTTATCATGGTTATGGAAGGTATCATGGAAATCAGCTATGGCAAGAACACCTATCTGCTGGAAGAGGGTGATAGTATTTATTATGATTCCATTGTTCCTCATCATGTACATGCTTATGAGGGACAGGCTGCAAAAATCCTGGCAGTAGTTTACACACCGATTTAATGAAATAGTAGGAACCAAGACTTAAGTATAATTACATGCAATTATTTGATCGTACTTTGGGGCAGTGGCTGGAACACTGGGCTGAAGAGACTCCCGATAAGGAATATATCGTATATTCCGACCGAAATCTCCGTTTTACCTGGAGTCAGTTGAACCGTCGTGTGGATGATATGGCAAAAGGGCTTATTGCCATTGGTGTGGAACGTGGTACTCATGTGGGTATCTGGGCGGCTAATGTTCCCGATTGGTTGACATTGTTATATGCCTGCGCGAAGATTGGTGCGGTATATGTTACAGTGAATACGAACTACAAGCAATCGGAGTTGGAATATCTTTGTCAGAACTCGGATATGCATACGCTTTGTATTGTGAATGGTGAGAAGGATAGTGATTTTGTGCAGATGACATACACGATGCTTCCTGAATTGAAGACTTGTGAGCGTGGACATTTAAAGAGCGAACGCTTTCCATATATGCGAAATGTAGTATATGTAGGTCAGGAAAAACATCGTGGTATGTATAATACAGCGGAGATCCTGCTGTTGGGAGATAATGTGGAAGATGACCGTTTGAACGAACTAAAAAGCAAAGTGGATTGTCACGATGTAGTAAATATGCAATATACATCGGGCACTACCGGCTTCCCGAAAGGGGTGATGCTGACACATTATAATATTGCCAATAATGGATTTCTGACGGGGGAACACATGAAGTTCACGGCAGATGACAAACTTTGTTGTTGCGTTCCGTTGTTCCATTGTTTTGGGGTAGTATTGGCTACCATGAACTGTCTGACTCATGGTTGTACACAAGTGATGGTAGAACGTTTCGACCCGTTGGTTGTGCTGGCCTCTATTCATAAAGAACGTTGTACGGCTCTTTATGGTGTGCCGACTATGTTTATCGCCGAGTTGCATCATCCGATGTTCGATCTCTTTGATATGTCTTGTCTTCGTACAGGTATTATGGCCGGTTCGCTGTGTCCTGTCGAACTGATGAAGCAGGTAGAAGAGAAAATGTATATGAAGGTGACTAGTGTATATGGACTGACGGAGACCGCTCCGGGTATGACAGCTTCTCGTATTGATGATCCGTTCGATGTACGTTGTAATACGGTAGGACATGATTTTGAATTTACGGAGGTGAAGGTGATTGATCCTGAAACAGGTGAAGAATGTCCGGTTGGGGTACAAGGTGAAATGTGTAACCGTGGTTATAATACCATGAAAGGATATTATAAGAATCCGGAAGCAACGGCGGAAGTGCTTGATGAAAACAACTTCTTGCATTCCGGCGACTTGGGTATTAAGGATGAAGATGGAAATTATCGGATTACCGGACGTATCAAAGATATGATTATTCGTGGTGGCGAGAATATTTATCCGCGCGAAATAGAAGAGTTTCTTTATAAGCTTGATGGAGTGAAAGATGTTCAAGTAGCTGGTATTCCTTCTAAAAAGTATGGTGAGGCAGTCGGAGCATTTATTATTTTGCAGGAAGGAGTACAAATGCAGGAAGCCGATGTACGTGATTTCTGCAGAAATAAGATATCCCGTTATAAGATTCCGAAATATATTTTCTTTGTGAATGAATTCCCGATGACGGGTAGTGGAAAGATTCAGAAGTTCAGATTGAAAGATCTGGGACTGCAACTTTGTAAAGAGCAGGGTATAGAGATTATTTAGAGACTCATGATTATTTAAAGACACACAAAGTTTTTCGATTATAAACAGTGAACGGTGAACTCTCTGCAATCAATTATGCAGTTTGTTCACCGTTCACTATTTGTATGCTCTTATCCGGTTTTGTCTCCGGCGTCAGGTTGCGTGTTATTAAATGAAATCATCGCCCAGTTGCATTTGGGCGTCGTTTACATATTTACGGATAGCATGTTCTTCATCTTTGCGGCAAATCAAAAGAACGTTGTCCGATTCGGCTATCAGAAATCCTTCCAGTCCATCGATAACGGCCAGTTTGCCTTTCGGAAGTACTACCATATTATCTTTACTATTATATATAAGTGAATGGCACTTCAGCGTAACATTGCCTTCCGGGTCTCTTTCCGATAAATCATAAAGTGATCCCCAAGTTCCAAGATCGGACCAGCCAAAATCTCCTAATGATACATACACATTATCCGCTTTCTCCATAATGCCGAAGTCGATGGATACATTAGGACATGCTGGGAAGTTTTCTTCGATGAATGCTTTCTCCTTGTCGGTGGCATAAATATCTTTTCCCGGTGCCAGTTTGGAAGCTAATTCAGGCAGTAAATCTTCACTTGCTTTGATGATTGTATTTACATTCCACATAAATAGGCCGGAATTCCAATAAAATTCTCCGCTCTCTACGAATACTTTAGCTAATTCCAGTTCCGGTTTTTCAGTGAATGTTTTTACTTTATAGAAGTTTCCTCCTGCGGGTTCGTCTATTTGTATATATCCGTACCCTGTTTCCGGGCGATTGGGTTTAATACCTAATGTCAGTAGCTTTTCCGAGCGTGAAACAAAATCAAGTCCTTTTTCGATAGCGGCAAGAAACTCATCCTCTTTTAAAATTAAATGGTCTGAAGGAGCGACTACGATATTGGCGTTCGGGTTCAGTGCCCGGATGTGGTAAGCGGCCCATGCTATACACGGAGCGGTATTTCGTCTTGCGGGTTCCAGCAGAATCTGTTCTTCGTTTACTTCGGGCAATTGTTCCTTCACTAAGTCCGCATACATTGCATTGGTAACGATGAAAATATTTTCTGTTGGGATAACCTTTTGGAACCGGTCGAAAGTCTGTTGTAAAAGTGAACGGCCCGTTCCGAAGAAATCTAAGAATTGTTTGGGCAATGTTTTGCGGCTAAACGGCCAGAAGCGGCTTCCAATGCCGCCACCCATAATCACGCAATAATTATCCTGGTTTGTCATGATAGTGACTCTATTTTAAAGTTTCTGCTAATGTACGGTTTATTCTCTGAATAGAGAAGTGTTTAAGATATGTTTTATTATTTTTTTCTCCTTTTTTTGCCAAACTATTGTGGAATCAAAATAATGTCGTATCTTTGCACCGCAATTGAGAAATCAAGTATGCGCCCAGATGGCGGAATCGGTAGACGCGCTGGTCTCAAACACCAGTGGATTCACTTCCATCCCGGTTCGACCCCGGGTCTGGGTACTGAAGCGGAGAAAGTAGAAATACTCTCTCCGTTTTTCTTTTCTACTCCTCGTAAATTGTTGGTCATACCGAAATTCGGATCAATATAAAATCAAAGCGGGATAAAAAATAAGGTAAAATGTAATATTAAGAAATGATGATTGATAAACTGGATTTATTATCAAAAGATGAACTAAAGGAACTGGTCAGAATATACGCAAGAAACATCTATGCACTTGATGGAGTATGGTTTCAATCCGTAGAAGGAAAGAACGGTATGGATGAAGCTATGTTGCACGATGAAAATGCATGGAGAAAATTTACCCGTACGGAAGCCCGGAGAATCAAGAAATTTCTGGAACTTCCTGAACAGGCAGGACTCGAAGGACTGGAGAAAGCATTAGCGATCAGATTTTCTGCATTGTCGAATCCTTCGGTAAGCCTTTTCAAGGAAGGAGATTCTCTTATATATCGTATCAATGAATGCAGGGTGCAGACTGCCCGAAAGAATAAAGGCATGCCGTTTCATCCTTGTGCGTCGCCTGGTTTTATCGAGCATGATGGATTTGCACGCGTCATCGACGAAAGAATTGTTACTGAAATGATTAGCTGTTATCCGAATGTTACTGATCCGGAGTGTGCTTGTTGTTGGAAATTCACATTAAGGTAGTAATTCAAATTCTCCATAAGCCACTTTGGTGCCTCTGTTGAATGATTTGTAGATACGGTATTTCCCTGGATGGTTGGGGGATTCTGATGTATAGAGTTTAATTATTTGTTGGTGACTCGGGTGCTCCGGTGGGAAAATCCACAGTATATCATTAACGACAGGATCGGTCGGCAATGTTTCCCATTGCCGTTTACTTTTGTTATAGTAAGCAAGGCTGTATTTTTCTCCGCACTCATATTCATAGTGGGAGTGGTTGGTGATGGTTATTTTTACTTCTGTAGTTGATAGCGGATAATGATCGTGTTCTGTTTCTATAGAAAGCGAAGCGGGACTTATGTTCTCTCCAGTCGGAATGTCACGGGGAATAGGTCGCAATGTGACGGAGTTCGTTTGCGATGACTGGTTGGTTTTCTTAGGTAACACTGTATAAAGCCCTTGCTCGTCTTTTATTATCTCATATTTTCCCGATTCCAGCCACGTATTCCAATCCTTAAAAAGGTCGGTGATAAATAGGTATAAATCTTCGGAAATATATATTTCTGTACCTGACTTTAAGTCGCATGCCAACTGACCATTTACGACAGACAGATGTTTCTGGGCTCTTTGTAAGGCTTTCAAATAGACAACCTGATTAAATGCGTAATCTTTATTGAAACCTCGTCCCGTGAATAAATCTATTGCAGCATACGACATCGTCCCTCTTGTCTTCAGGAAAGTAGTGTCGGTTATAGACGTCTTGTATCTATTAGCTTCTTCCCACATCTTTCTTTTTTCCTGTTCTCTGAATTTCTGCACAATCTCGCTCACTTTATCTTGTTCGCTTGTTTCTCTGTGAGATTTTAGGCTGTCATTATCTTGTAATTCGTCATAAAGAGGTAAAGCAAAAAAAGTGTTATTGTCCTTTTCAAACTGTTCTATGATACATGGGATAATTTTCTTACCCATAGCTTTTAGCTCTTTGAATTGGGGTAAAATGGTGTAAGCACGGGTACTTGAACTTAATTGTGCTTTGGGATTGTTGTGTATTTCTTTTTCCCAGGCATTAAATAAACTGTCAAATTTGGCTATATCCTCTTTTGTCAAAATATCACTTTTTTCTGTATTCTGTTTAATACATCCCGTAGTGATAAAGATAAATGGCAGAATAAAGAAAAGTGTTCTCATCGTTTTAATTATTAATCGGTTTTGTAATAGGTTTGCATAAGGGTATGTTAAGCTTTTGATCTGTTTCCTGCAAATATAGAAATAATATTTCTAAACCGATAAACTGGATGCTGCTGTTTTTTTACCGGATAAGAAAACGTTTATTCGTTTTTCGATGTGATACTAGCTGCCCTTTGATAAATAATGTGAAAAAACAGTTTTTAGCCTCATTATCGAATTAACTTTCACCCATTTGTGAGGTCTAACATACATAACTTATTTAATATGAGAATTAAAATGATGAGAAAGCAAATTTTAAGTTTGGCAGTTGCGTTATTGATTGGCTCAACTGTATGTATGGCTCAAAATCGTCAGAATGGAAAGGCTGATAGAGAGAAACGTATGGAACAGATTGTTACCGATCTGGGCTTGAATGAAAAGCAGGCCAAAGATTTCAAAGCTGCAATGGAAGAAATGAGACCTGCGAAAAATAAATCGAATGAAAGACCTACGCGGGAAGAAATGCAAAAGAAAAGGCAGGAAATAGATGCTAAAATAAAAAGCATTCTGACCGATGAACAATATAAGAAATACCAGGATATGCGTAAGAAGGATAACGCGAAGAAAAAGAAAAAAGCAAAATAAGTACTATTCGTTTAATCTAAACCTGTCAAACGGAGAATCGTAAAAGATAATCTGTTATGACGCTATACTTAATTTTCGGTTCTTTCATTAATAATTTATTTAATCTACATGATCATTTTCGTTCTACTAAAGTTGAATGCAGGCTCCATTTAAATGAGTCTATTTTTTCAATTTGAGTAGAACGAAAATTTGTTAGACGATGTTTCGTCTTATATCTATACTCCCTCCACTAAAGCTTTTCTTTATGCTTTTATCTTTCAATCTTTCACCTTCTGCTGAAACTCCCTGTCTATGGTAGTTGTACGTTGGTGATAGATGTAAAATGATCTGTCACTGATCTGTCATCTTTCACTGGATATTTTTTATTGCAAACTTATCCTCTTCCCGGCTTGATTCGTATTACTTTGTAGAAATTACCGCGTTTCGTATGCAAAGAAGGTATTTTGTTCTTTTGTAATATTCTTCCGAACTGGACAATACTGCAGATAGATACATGAATCTTGCTGTCATGTTGTAGTTGTTGCAGTATTTCAATGGCAAGGAGTTGCTCGCATTCTTCTCCTTCTTTTGCCCCTCGGAAATATTCGTGAAACAACTGTTCGGCAACCGGCATGACTTGAAATTCCTGATTATTCTCCGTCATGACATTTTCATCTTCCGTGTTGAACCAATATCGCTCTCCTCTATATAAGTCGTGCATGGCTTGTGCATAAAGCTGCTCATAATCAATGGGGGAGCAGTCGATGGGACCGGTCACGTTAATGACGATGTAGCGTCGGCTGCCGGAAGTATCAGTCAGTAGGTCCTTGTGATTGCTTGTCCCAATGAAAGATGCGTATCGGCGCATCTCTTGAGTAGCGGTGCCATGCGGACGCCGGACGTTGACAACCGGTTTTTGAAGAATATGTTTCAGAAATGCCTGCTGGCTCACTCGGTTCTGATCAAATTCATCCATATTGATGAGTGCGAATCTATTTAGAGAAAGTTCGGCATCCCGCTTATTGCTGAAATCAATGCGGTCGGTATAATAAGCCTGTAATTCAGGTGGAAGCAGACTTCGGCAAAAGGTGGATTTTCGGTATGCCTGCGGACCGACCAGTAACGGTACAGTACAATTGGCGTACTTCCGGTCTGTCTGACGCCAGTGGGCTACCATATTCAGAAACCAGCGGTAAAACAAGTCAGGCCAGTGGGTATTGTTGCAAGGAACCCGGGTTGCCAGTTCCCGAATCCGGTCACGTCCGTCCCAATGGATGTCCAGCCTGAAAAGGAAATCTTCAATAGGATTGAAAATAGGGATACGGTCGGAGTCCAGATACCGGACGACGTCTCTGTCCCATAGGTTAAGCCCTTCCAGGCGTGCGTTCATTGCGATGCTGTTCCGTATACGGTTACTGATGGGGCGGAAACAGAAACAAAACGTGTTTCGTTCGCGGTATTCCGTAACTGTCGTCATCGTATTGTAGCGAAATTCATATCGGCGTTGCATGAATTCTTCCGTCCGAAATTCCAGTTCCTGTTCTGCTGATAAGGGAGATTTCTTTCCGAAACCTTTTTCGCACGTATATACATTCTGTATGGTTTGCCGGATCAGGAATTCTTTATTCTTTGTATAGAAATGGGCGGTGGACCAACGGATCGTCTCTTCTTCCGGTATTCCTGCCTGAAAACAGTTCTTCGCTACCTGAACCAGCAAAGGCTTCAGGTCTTCATCGGAATGAATATGGATTCTTGGCTGTAATTCGCTTAGTGATTGATATGCCTTGTTTAAAGCAGCTTCGAAGAGAGCGGATAATGTGTCGAAACTGTCATATCCCGGAATCAACCGTTTGAATGGAGATGCTTCTGCTTGCACAGCTTCCTTGTAAGTTGTTTCCGAAGGCATTTCCAATGGCTGCCGCATATAAATCACGGTAGATTCAGGGTTGTAATAAAGTTCCGGGTCATAAGTCTGTCGGCAGAACTGTTCCAGGGTAGGATTCTTCAGTTCGATAGCATAGGAAAGGGCGGGCTGGTATAGACTGACCGCTTTTCTGTAGGCATTTGCCTGAAATATTTCCGCTTCTTCCCGTTTTTGAGGAAGTGACTTGTCGGGACGTGTGAATCGTATCCATATTTTTACGGAATGTCCTCCGGAACCCATAAAGGCTGCGAATGTATGTGAAAGTTCGGCCGCTTCCTGCTTCACCCGGTTTACCTCCATCCGGTTGGCGAGATGATTCACTTCTATTTGTATGATGCCGTTATATCCGGTCATCTGTATACCATTGACTGTTTTACGAAAAGTGGCAGCCGGGACAACTTTGGCCAATTTCTTGACGTCGTCCAGTTTGCTGTCCGGTGATGCGTAACGGATGCTCGTGCGTAGGTTGCTGACTGGCTGGGCTTTCGTTTCATGCTTCATCGTTTCTATTTGTATGTTTATGTCCAACGTTCGCATGGTTGTCGTCCCTCCGTTGTCCCGCATCAAAGTAAGTTTCATGATAGATGTGTTTATTGTTTATGTTTCTTTATTTAAAAGGCGAGTAAAGGTATGCTTTATTATTGGACTCTCCAAATATATCATCTTCTCTTTATTGGAACCTTCTTATGTACTGTCCCTTACATTGGCTATTAATAGAAAAGTTCCTTTCTTCCCTATACAAAGTTTCTTTCCTCTAATAGAGAAGTTTCTTTTGGCTGTTTGCAATCTATAAATGAAAGCTTTGATTATATAAATGCAAGTTCTGTTTTTATAAACGCAAGTTTCATTTATAAAAACGGAACTTGCATTTATAGTTTGAGTCAGGTGAGGAATAAGTTATCTATTAATGAAATGGAAGTTTATATTTAATGAAACGGAACTTATCTATTAATAGTTCAGGAAAGAAATAGCTGTTTCTTTGATGTGATAAGTGGTGAAAGATGAAAGATTGGGTGATAGATTGAAGAAGAACTGTCAATGGTTTGAAAGTACGATAAATAGGATGTTTTATGACTTAAGGTGAAAGATGAAAGATGTAAATAATATATTTGTAACGAATGCTATCTTTTTGTTGTTATAATTTGCAAAATAAAAAATGTCATGATAGACATGTTTTTCGAATCAATAGTACCGCTTTTGGGTTGTTTAGGCATGATTGGGACTTTTGTAATTTTTCCCTGCTATATTATTCGTTATATTTGAGACTTGTAAAGATGATGCAGTGAACTAGAATATGGAAGATATGTTTGTCCTGGTCTCTGAAATCGCCAATGAAAGGACTGCACAAGGACAACATTTTAGCAGCATGATATTTGTATCTGTTAAAAGCTAATACTGATTATCGTGCTGCTTTCTTATTTTATCAGATAAATGAAGAATTTATTTGCATAATTCTTTTTTCGCATTATCTTTGCGAATGATGATAAGTCTAAAGAGACTTATCTGTGTTTAAATGAAATATTAGTTATCGAGCGTAAGCTAGTTCCGGTTCCCTGAAATCGCCAATTGAAAGAACTGCCAGAATGAAGTCAAACGGTCTGTAACTTCTATTATTATAACTTGAATATCTAAACATCTCTCTTTTATCTTGCGTGGATAAAAGTTGGGTGATATGACTCTTCTTATAATATAACGAAGCGTAGACAGATTTGTTCATTTGTGCAGTGGGTGTTTGGCGATACCTGGGGGCGGATGACGATTAGGTCTGCGTATTCTATGTTTCTATCCAAGTCATTTTATGAGTTTAACATTTTCTTAACATC
>OGXO01000741.1_pt1 | contig 18372 bp, 12 predicted proteins | sample 1576321 | NCBI WGS metagenome assembly OGXO01 (sample SAMEA3541568, study PRJEB24748) | human gut metagenome | biome: human gut; feature: human-associated habitat; material: faeces | place: China | collected 2012 | reverse complement strand
AAGTAATTACTCTGTGTAGTCTGGGCAAGATGGTACAAAACTACGCCAATTAAATTAAAAATTTCCACATCTTCCCCCGGTAGATATGCGTTACGGAGCATTGGTGCAAAGTCAGTTGGTTGAGAATATTTGTATCAACGATCGTTTGCATGGGTGCTCTGCCGTAGCACTTTCTTTCTGATGATTCTACTTACCGGATTAGTCAGTACAGAAATCCGAGTGGACTTCAACTTTTCCAAAGAGTGATACATCTTGAATAGAAACGCAAAGCGATATTTTTTTCACAATCCTTTTGAGGAAAAGTTTGAACTACTATAGCTAATTCATCAAATCCAGTGAAGTGTCAACAAAGCACGTACTTATTTTGAAAATGTGATTTTTGTCAGCTAATAACTTCGCTGATAAATGGGATGTTCGTCTGCACCGCAATGTTGAAATTGAATGCTATATTTTTGCTTTGAAAATTTGGCGCACTATTGCTTTATGCATAGAAAAATATAATTTAATATATATGTTATTAACTTCCATGGTCTTGCGTGTTGAAAAATAATCTTGACCGTTAAAATCTAACGAAAAAACGGATACAGGGTTGATAGTTACATCGCTCCAATCAAAAACATTCTTTTCAATTGGTTCATCCTGAGGAATAAAAAATTTTTGTTGGCGATAAAATAATTCCCATCCTACCAATATGACAGGAAAAGATGATAAGTTGCGAATGGTTATTGAGTGGCCAATATCTTCACTTCCAGTCCATAGCGCACTAACATTTACTTTTAACCGGTTATTCCTAACTTCCCAGACTTTTACTCCCGCTAAAATTGTTGAAAGCACAGTACTCCAAACGGCTAGAATCTGAGTTAGCATCAAACTCGTGTCCATTAGGCTAAACCTCGATGAAATAGTGTGGCCGGAACAGGAGACACTAGGTAATCCACGTTGCGGCAGAGGTATCAATACTTTAGTGATGTGTGCTTTTTCACAATTACTCCTGTCGTATTGTCCATACGGTACTGCACTATAGTTCCGTCGATTATGCGGTTGCAGACCTCAACGGCGGTTTCAACACTCACGGAAAACCATTCTTCCGGGTGGTAAGGTTTGCCGCTGGCACTGATAAGGGTCATGTTCAGCCGTTGTTGATACAAAAACGCATGGATGAGGTTCTCAAATTTTTGCGGATTCAGGTTGAAGCACTCTATCTGGGCCAACAGGCGTACCGGCGCTTCAAGGTAAGTCGGATCGGCATGAGCGTTTTTGATGCGTTCATGAACATCCTGGCTGGAGTAGCCAATCTTTACCAGTTTACCCGTGCTTTTTAGGCCGGCAAGTGCCGGTGCGGTCGTTTCTGAACCCAGAATGTAGATGAAGCCCGTAGGCTTGTCGCCGTGCGATATGGTGAAAGACTGGTCTGAAAACAAGTTCAGATCGAAATTGACCCGCCGACTGTGCGGGTCTTTATACAAAGCGCGGGCGAGAGAGCGTTTGAGCAGGTCGGCCTCTGTGCCGTTTTCAAAAATGACGCGCAGCCGTGGGTTATCCCTTTTGGAATCAGATGTATCTTCTTTGAGAATCCTGTCCACATAGCAAAGTTGCCCCCGCAAGATGAACACCTGTCCGACAGCCGCTTCGGATTCGCTGGAAAACCTCTCCAGCATGACGGCCTTGGTAGTAAGAACGCCCTGCACATCCTGAAAGAGCTTTTCATACAGGTAAAAGTCTTCGCACGGCTTGCGGCTGGCTATTTCGTCCGGCATATCCTTATCTGCGGGGGGCGCGGCAGGCGTGGCGGTAAAAATGGAAGTATCTATACCTCCAAGTAAGCCCAGGTCGTCGTCATCGTCGAAAATGTCGTCCAGGGAAGTAGCTTCCCGCGCTGCAACGGGCGCGACAACAGGCGTATCAGGCAAGGATTCACAGGGAACAGGGGCTGCCGCCTTTTCGCCCAGCAGCCCGACACTGTCATACTCCAAGACTTTCACGCGCAGTTCAGGGCGCGTTCGATACCCTTTGAGCCGCCAGACCAGAGGCTTTTCTTCCGGTATGCTTTCATCCGGCTCGCGCCCATGCGCTTCATAAAACGCGACAAGTTCCAGAAATGCGGAAACCGCCGGGTCTATGGCCGCTGTCGCTTTTTTCTTTGCCGGAACAACGCCGGAGAGCAAATCCAGATCGTCCTCTTCATCAAAAATGGCATCCAGTGACGTTACCATGCTACGCGGCGCTGAACGGAGCTTCACGGCCTACTCCGCTGCCGGAGCTTGTGCCGCCTGCATTTGTTGCGCTTTTTTATTGCGCACATAGGCCAGCACTTCTGCCAGCCGTTTCTCATAGGCGTCACTGGCATTAAGAGATGGTTCGACCCCAAATTGGCGTTTGAAGTCCTTGATTCTGGGCCAGAGCAACACGGCCTCTTCTTCGCTGACGTTGCTCCTCTGTGCAGAAACTTGATCTTGAATGGTTTTCAGCATGGGCGCGGTAACGGACTTGGAAAGAATTTCATACGCACCTTGAAACGGATTGACGCTTTCAATTAGGTCAATATTCAGCGAACTCACGTTAATAAACTTTTCGCCAACACGCAGAAAAGCCTGTGCGCCTGCTGAACCGGCGGGGCCATCTTCCCCATCGGCCTGATTGTCGCCCTGGATAACCTGTGCGCCCGGCGGCAACTCCGTAACCAGACCACCGTTGGCGGTAATGACCATTTGTGTTTGGGCAAGGTCGTTAAGCAGAGATACATCTTCCGGCGGCAAGTCCGGGAACAGTTGCGTGATAATTTTCGGCATTGAGGCTTCGGTCAGAACTTTATGCTCGTCCGGTTTTGCTATTACCGGATTGACCGCTTCTGGAGTATTCAGCAAGGTAGTCACTATTTGCTCAATGCCGCCAGAGGTCAAAATTTCACGAACACGCGGCGATACTGGCAACTCCAAATCATCAATGACGATTTCTCCCGGCTGGAGCGTTTCGCCTTCGCGCAACAGGGAACGGGGCCGGAATGTGATGTTGGGGGCCAGCACTTCGCGCATGAGCAGCGACAAAGTGATCGCCTTGAGCATGTTGTTCACGGAATTTTTGACATCCTCATTTTCGGCATCCGGCTGGGCGATCAGGTTTGTGAACTGCGCATGACTTTTGCCCTCACAATCCCGCGTGGCCCGCCCAATGATTTGCACCACTTCCGTCAGGGAGGAGCGGTAGCCGATGGTCAGCACATGTTCGCACCACGGCCAGTCAAAACCTTCCTTGGCCATGCCCAGGGCAATGATAATGTCCATCTGGTCCGCTTGCCGTATGTCGCGCAGATAGGCCAACACGTTCACCCGCGTGGGGTCGTCCGTAACCAGATCAGCGACCTTGAGCAGTTTTCCGGCGCGGGTTTTCAGCGTCATAATGCCGGTTTGCGGGTCTTTGTGCTGCACTTCCCCTATGGCGTCCAGCACAAAGTCCACTTCGGAATACTTTTGGCCGGTAGATTCGGCGGAGTTGACGTTGGGGATATGGACGATGGTTTTCTTGTCCAAATCCAGCACTTCTTTCATGGCTTCAAAATATCGCCCCTGATAGAAGTGGTAGCCGAGGCCGAGCGACTTCAAATGCTTGTAACCGTTTAGCTGTTCATAATAGGTATAGGTTACTTGCGTGAACAGGGCTTCCGCTTCCGGCGTAAGGATAGGGACCTGATCACCGCGAAAATATGACCCCGTCATGGCGACAATGTGGGCAGACGAATTCCGCATCAAGCCGTCCACCATTGCGCCCAGCTTGTTTCCTTCTTCGGCGGAGGTATGGTGGAATTCGTCAATGGCGATAAGCATATTGTCAAACTTGTGGGCATCCCCAAGGCGTTCATAGGCAAAACGCAAGGTGGCATGGGTACACAGCAAAAAGCGGGCTTTGGGGTTGTCGATAAATTCAATGAGCTTATCGACCTTTCCTTCATTGCCGGAGGTGCAGAGATTGTAATCGGTATCCACATGCCAGTCGGCAAAAAAGCCGAACTTGCTCAAGGCGGTATCGGCAAAAGAGCCGCCAATGGAAATTTCCGGCACGGCGACAATGGCTTTTTGCAGCCCCTGCTTCAGAACTTTATCAAGTGCCAAGAACATCAAGGCGCGTGACTTGCCTGACGCAGGGGGAGCTTTGAGCAGCAGATACTGCGCGTTTCTGGCGGCATAGGCCCGCGCTTGCATTTCCCGCATACCCATAAGGTTTTGCGCCGTGCTTTGGCCTGTCTGCCCGTAGTGAACGGTTAAAAGCTCAGTCATCGCTTTCGTCCTCTTCATCGTCATTTACAGTCACAGTAGAGGAATTTTCCGATACGAGCTTTTCATACAGTTCAAAAAGAAGCTGTAACCGTTCTTCATCACTCGCAAAGGGCTTCTTGCGGTATAGCCCGTCCACGGCAATATCCAGCGCGGTATGCGCCGCCCGCAAAGGTTCCGGCATTTTGTCCGGGTCATACATATCGGCAAGTGTCATGTCCGGGTACATTTCTCGGGTCATCAGGATGGATTCTGCGAGAGCCTCTATGTGCTTTTTTTGTTGAGTGGAAGGTGTTGGCCACGGAAAGGTGTTGTAGCAAAGGTCGCGCGAATACCTATAGCGCATTTCCAATCTACCGCAAACTGTTCTCATCCATGCCATGTGCATTGCTGAAGTAAGGATCGCAAAGTCGTAGTGAGTAGCATTGGGGACGATTTGTACCGCATCGCTTGCAATTACGTTAGTGTTCATAAACCCAATAGGTATATATTTACGCCTTTCAGAACTCACACGAGGGACAAGTAAAAAATTACATTTATCTGGTTGAGTTATTTGGGCAAAAAGCATTGGCACTTTTGCATAGCCATTTGTCGTCTTGGCTTTAGAAGCAACTCGAAACGCCCGGACAGCCGCAACCTTCTCTGAAAGAACTTTACTTTCATCAATTTGCTCGGTGGAGATACCTTTGAGCCATAAACACCACCGCGCAGAATTGTTGATGAACTCTTCTGCCCCCATATATCGCCTTATCCACGGAGAAAGAGAAGGTTCAGCTTCAAGCAGGGTCTTTTTATCACTATCTGTCAGTATAAAGTGGCCACCATCGCGAGGCTGATTGCCAAAATTCATTTTAGTAGCTTCGCTCAAAGGCGCTTTTCTGGGTTCTACATATGCGTCTGAGTTAGCGGTTAAATAAGGACTAATCGCTTTAGTGTGACTTGCTATTCCTTCTTCAGAGAACAAAATTTTATCAGAACGTCCACCGGAAGAGAAACCTACAATGATGCAGTGAATTGCAGCTTTCCCTTTAGCCTCATTCTCCCATTTAAAGGTCCGGTATGCAAAATTAATTTTTATTCCGTAGCGTGTAAAAAGTTCCTTCCACAACACGCCAACCTGTTCCCCTTGGCAAATGGAATTTGTCGCAACAAAAGCAATTTCCTTTGATGTTCCAAAAAAATATTCCGAGGCCTTTTTAAACCAACCGGTGACGTAGTCCAAGTTTTCGCAGCCCTTAAGGTCGTGGAAAACATGTTTCAGTTCTGACTTTTGACAACTACCGCTTCCCATCATCCTGGCTCCGCTAAACGGAGGATTGCCAAGGATGTAGTTCAACTTTTCAGGCTCAACAACCTCTTCCCACGGAGTCGTTAAAGCATTTGCACAAACAATTTCCGCAGAGTTCTGCAAGGGGATTGAAGGAAAAACCAGTCCAAAAGCCTCTCCAAATTTCAAGTTCATCACATGCTCCATGAGCCACATGGAAACACGGGCGATCTCAACTGGAAATTCTTCAAGCTCTATGCCGTAAAACTGGTTGATAGTGACCTTAGAAAGCAGACGAACATCCATAACTTGCGTTTTTGGCGGTTCATCTTTCCTAATCGCCAACAGCACCTTCAATTCGAGCTCCCGCAACTCACGATAACTGACTACCAAAAAGTTTCCGCAGCCGCAGGCCGGGTCAAGAAAGCCCAGCGTACCCAATTTTTGCTGAAAATATTTGAGGGCTTGCGCTTTCTTCTTCCCGGAACTCAGCGTCAAAATCTGCTCAAATTCTTCGTACAGCCCGTCAAGAAAGAGGGGACGAACGACCTTGAGGATATTTTTTTCGCTGGTGTAATGTGCTCCCATGGAACGCCTTTTCTCCGGATCCATAACAGCCTGAAACATGGAGCCAAAAATAACCGGGGAAATGTCGCTCCATGCCATATACCCGCAGTCCAGCAGCAAACGCCTTGCTTTGGCGTCAAATTTGGGAACGGGGCTTTGCTCTTCAAAAAGACCACCATTGACGTAGGGGAAGGTCTGAAAGGTGGCCGACAGAGCTTTCCGTTCCGGGGCATCGTCTGGAAGGTTCAGTACACCAAACAACGTCTCAAAAAATTTCGTCAGATCAGAACCGTCCTCTTTGGTGAGCGACTTGACGGCATAGGTCATCTGGTTCGGTTTGGCGAAAATACCCGTGTCTTCAGCGAAAAAGCAAAACAGCAGCCGCGTAAGAAAGACGTTGAGCGCATGAAGGTCATTATCTTCAAAATGGTTGACGGCGCGGATGCGGTCATACAGCTTGCCCATCTTCTCACACGCTTTTACATCGGCAGGATGCTCGGCGTAGGCAACGGCTTTTTCGTACTGACCTGTGAGCGGCAGAAAAAACTCATAGTTGGTCTTGAAGTCGTCAAAATCAAATTCCGTTTGGTCATCAACCTTGCCGTCATATGCCAGTACGGTTTTGAAGTCCGTAACCATGACAAAGCGGATCTTGTGCTGTGCAATCAGAGGCAACGCAATAAGGCGTTCCAAAGTACCCTGTGGGTCTTCCCCTTTTTGCAGTGGGTGGAAGTATATTTTTTGAGCCACGGCAACGTCACCGGCAATCTGCGCGACATTGCGTTGCTTGTCGCCCATCTGGAGGCGCTTGACGGTGGCTTTGGGCGTCCCATATGCCAGAAGAAAGGAGGATATAAAGTTTTCCCGCGCTTCGGTCACAATTTTTTCCAAAGCAGTAATAATTTTTGCCTGATTAAGAGCCGCCATTAGTCCTCCAGCCTACCCCATATTTTTAGAGTTTGTGTAGTTTTGAAAGTCAAACCGTCACAATTTTTCTATTGTTTTGGTATAATCACTTCAATAGCTCTCCGCATGCTTTCAAGCGCGGTTATCAGCCCCAGTTTCTCTTCATCCGTAAGTTCAGCCTTTATCTTTGAAAGCATTTTTCCATGAGATGCATTGAGTTCCGCAGTCATTCCTTCAATTTTAAGGATCTGCGAATTAACATAGCGATTTCCGACTTTCTTGTTTCCTTGAGATTTTTCAGAAGATTTTTGGGGCTCCATGGCTTGCTTTTCAGTCGTGGCACAAAGCTTACCATACGCTTTCTGCTGGGCCTCAGCATCCTTCCTCCTTGCGACCTTCAACAAGCGCTCACGGGTCATATGGGGCTTTGTCCTGGCGTCATTGCGGATGCCTTCTGGCAGTGATGCAATTTTTAATATTTCGCTTGTGGTGCTTTTCTTCTTACCAATTAATTTTGCAATCTCGTCATTGGAGCAGCTCTTTTGTTTTTGTAAGGCTGCTACAGACTCTGCAAATTCGATGGCTGTTAGGTCAGACCGAAGGATGTTTTCCATCAAGGCCAGTGTCAAGAGATCACCTTCAACATACTTGCCTTCTATTGCTTCCTTCCCCAACTGTTTGTGAGCCCGTACTCGCCTTTCTCCAGAGATGATTATCAGCTTGTTCTCATGGCAGGTAAACGTGATGTTTTGCAAAAGACCATTTGCTTCAATGTCAGCTGCAAGGGCCTTGATCTCATCTTCGTCAAAATATTTTCTGGGTTGCTCTGGGTTAGGCTTCAATTCGCTTACATTTATTGAGTATATCTTGCCGATTTCATACTTACTATTCAGAGGCTCGGACATATGCTCTCCGGTTTTTAATTAATTTAGTAGATTGCAGCAGTTCGGTTGCCCGAACTGCTACCGTTTGTGATTGAAGTATGCTTTAAATAGAAGATGAGGGCAATGACGCGTATATGAAAACCTACATACTTAATCTTTGCCTGATCCATGTTATGAAGCTTGCTCTCTCATAGGCAACTTTCTTTCCAATCCTTACCCGGACTGATGGCCCTATCCCCATGGCATCGGCATTGGACATACTTTTGGGGGACAGAAGTCCCCCCATACATCTGGAAGCAACATCCCGCGTGAACACTGGCGGGAGCTCTTTTTCTAGGGCTTCGAAAAAACGATCTGTGCCATAGAGATTGCTAATGGGAGTACGATATGGCCGCATGTGGCTACCTCATCGGGCTAAATTGTGTAGTGTTGGGCATACTATATAGAGAAGGGCAGTAGGAATTTAATTTTCCTACTGCCCTCTGTATTTGAATTTCCGCACACTCGCACAGCTCGCACACTACGCACACTGCATTTTTCCAATTTCAAAAATCATTATCGTCAACGGTCTGATACCCAATTGAAAGCTTTTCCCCTAAAGGCAAAGGACTCTTAATAATACCAGCCGCAGATTCGCCGTACAACCTGTCTCTGATAATAGCGAACCCCCTGGGCCGATTATCGTTGCCACCTTGCCAGCACTGCTCTCGTACTTCACCGTCCTTGGTCAGAATCAGCAGCCCTTTCTCTTTTAGGTTTGCTACAAGAGCTTTGTACTGAAAATCCTTGCAGATTTCGGCCACTGCGTATGAACGGGGGATAAAAAAGCAGTCTTTCCCCTCTTGGCGAATATTCCTGACAGGATAATAATCATCAATAAATTTTCCATAGAACTCCTTGCGGGCCAGACACAGAAGTTTTTCTGTTGCTTTTTCAATCTCAAAGTCAACAGCGCCGCTTCTGTCCCGAAGCCACCAATCAAAGCAATGCCTCATAGCGTCCATTGCTTCTCCGCCTTGCCAAGGCACAATGTCCAGAGCCGTAGCGACTTCACCTACACCAGCCAGCAGCGCGAAATGATCAGCTACCCGTTTTGCCTGGGAGGACAAGGTAGTGCGGTCAAGTCCGTCAAGAAACTGAGCCATATGCTCACTGACCGCATCGCAAATCTTATCCTGATCACCTTTGATATGCTGAATCATAGCCCGTAACGGAGCCCCTCGGTATTCTTTACTGTTTTGCACCAGCATGTCGGAAAATTCTCCGGCAGGCATGCCATCAGGTATGGTCGTGAATATACCGTAACCAGCACCACCGTCTGCAAGGATGCTAACAACGCGTACTTCATGCCCGGCCATGGCTTTGTTTTTATAGGCCTGGTCAGCACGGTCAGATATGGACACTTCGCCTGAAGACAGAAATGTCAAATTCCATGTCGGTACACGACGACTGGCACCTGTCTTTGAAGAACGTGATTTGCCCTGGCCATTGGCAAGCATATAGGCTGCCTGGGCCACCACATCAGGGTCACACTGGTTGATTTCATCAAGCAAAAGGCAGTTGTCGTTATGTTGTTCCGCTATGCCTTCGAGGCCGTTGTCCGTCGTCCGCCATGACTTCAGTTCGCCGCCGGTGACAGAACCCGCAACATGAAGGCTCGTAGTCTTGCCACTGGAAGAGTTGCCATAAAGGTGTATGCCAAAACCTGAATGTTTCATGAGCGTCAGCAAGGGGCCGGACATGGCCGCAATAATCGTCACCTGCAAGAGGGGATTGTCCTCGCAATATCGCCCTATATGCTCTTTCCACTCTTCGAGCGTTCCCTTTGCCTCAAACAGCTTGGACGCCACAGGGAAGCGGGAGCATAGGTACTCGCTCTGACCATCCTGGTTTCCCAAATCAAAGGGCACAAATTTGTTGGCCTTTTCAACCCAACCATTTTTCTCAACGATTAAGGCCCGCTGCTTTGGGGTTGCCTTGTTAAGGTATTGTATAAGCTGCTGACGGGGCAGCCTGCCTGGCTCCAGTAGCAAACCAGCTTCCGACAAAAGCGTAAGAGCTTCTTCGCCTGAACCGTTTAAGGATGTGAAGGGCACTAGGCACTGATGGAGTATGTCATCAGGATCGCGCACTTCAATAATTTTTGACCAGCCACAGCTTTCGGCGTCACGGGCAGAGGCCTTTACTTCAACAGGTGAAGAAACTTTTTCGTAAATGGTTTTGTCGCTGGCATCTGGATAAAATACAAGCCCTTCGTCCAGTACGGCAAAGGCATCAACTTCGAGAGTCGCAGAGAGCTTCCGCCGATAAAGATCCATAGGGCATTTTACCCGGCAGTCGCCTGAACAAGGGAATACTTTCTGGACTTCCTTGCAGGTGATGGGGGAATAACTGTAGGCATTATGCAGCTTATTTTTGGCCTCTTCTTCATTATAGCGACGAGGATCCAAGCGGCTGTACATGTGGAACAGAGCTTGCCCTAATGACCCGCAGTGGGAAAAGATTCTGGCAAGCGCAAACCATTGTGGCTCTGTAACCTCACCCGCATGCTGGGCACAAAAGGTCACAAATTTACATTCTGTTTCCAGGCTTGCAACCTGTCTATCGGCGTTACGCCTGTCAGCAGTAAGACAAACAACCCTTTTGGCTTGCAAATAGGCTTTTTCCAGCATGGGAGCGCAGGTGATACCAGTCCGGCTTCCTTCCTCCTCAATATGCCGATCTTTCGTGACGAGTGCCTCAAAAAAGGAAGCTCCATTATGCATGATCTCGTCATATGTCACCGGCACCTTGTAATTGCCATCAGCCCGCTGGATATGCGGCAGGCGTATGAGTTGGCCTTTGCCACCTTTGAACCCGTTTGGGTCGATGTAAAGGTCCTCAGGGGCCAATTTACGGTTATCTTTAAGTGCACCAAGGACTATACCGTTCCAAAGCTCCTTATGGGCAGCAATATTCAGAATGGAATCAAGGGTACGCCTGTAAATGGCAGGCAACTCAATGTCACCAGCTTCTGAACCTATAAGCTCTCGTGGGATAATCACATGGAATCCCTTGCCGCCACTGGCGTAATAATGCAAATGGTTGAGGTTCACGTCATATTTCTTAGTGAGCAGCCTGCTGAAAATGCGAACAGCTTCAAGCGCTTTAGCAATATCGCCCACCTTGCCCAACGAATTGCCATCGTTATCAAGCAGCTCTTTTTTGGCATCGAAGTCCAGCACCAGGTCGCCATAGCGCATGGGCTGAGGTTTACCCTTTTCCACAGGCCCGCTGAATTCGTAGATGGAAATGGCGGTATAGCCGTCACCTACGGCTTCTTTGATGCCATCTGTGGAGGCAGGGTACTCTCTCCATTGCCGAGGCATTTCCGCAAAATCTGCGTGTTCCTGATCGGCATGGCCCGCGTAGACTATCCGGTTTTCCTTTTGCTCTGTCGGCGTAGAGGAACCATCCAGGCCTTTCATGACAACTCCTGATAAGTATGCGTGTGATAGTCGTTCAGGGCCGAAATGGTCTGCATCGGGCTATTACACATATACTAATCAGTAGAAATGTATTTTTTAATTTTGATTTTGCGGAAGCGTGTTTTTGTGCTGTGCGAGGTGTGCGAGGTGTGCGAGTTAAAATCACCTGAAGAAATTGGAGGGGACAAGACTTCGCACGGTGGCAACTGTGTACGTAGTCTCGCCGCCCTGTGCGGCTTATAATCTCTAGAATATTTTCATTCCACCCAACTACGGGGTTCAAGGTGTTTGTGCTCATAAGTGGCATCGTCAGCTGGCATTATCGGCCGCCGAAGTATGCGCGATGGGTAGCACCTTTTTACCCTCCCCATGTAAAATAGCTACTAGCTTAACATGGTGAAATGTTTAGCAATGACTTTTTTAGAATCCTGCATGCAGGCTATTTTGCAGGGTAAATGCAGACAAAAATGCAGGAGCGTTTCACTATAATGCAGGTCAAATGCAGGAAAGATGCAGGATTGGGATCGACCATGGCTAAAGATGCAGGACACTTTTGCAGGTCATGCAGGGGGGGGGAGCTTCTGTTTTCGGCAAGGACGCTACAGTGGTCGGACTGTTTGTCAGTAGGCTATGTTGAGGATAAAAAAATGGCGCGTGACCCGAAAGCCACGCGCCATTATGAATAGACAGGCAGAGCTAATTTTTTATGCGATATCCCTGTTGGGAGCCACTGTTCCCGTCGGGTTCAAGAAGTCCGCACTCTTCCAAGCTTTTTGTGAGGTTACGGGCTTTTCTGTCACTGCAATCAAGTTTCTTTGTGATATCAGCGGTTTTAACCGTCCCTGCAATCTTGGCCATGTCGAATACCAACTTTTCGTCGGAAGACAGTTGGTCAAGGATCGCTACATCTCCAGACTCAGGCGCGTCAATTAAAGGGTCGCCCTGAATTGCAAGACCAGCCTCCGGTTTAGCGCAGACTTGGGCAAACTCAACTTCCTTCCCATCTGCTCCGGTAGCGGTCAAAAACTGCCATTCTGAAGCCCCAAACGGCAGATGCAGCCAAAAGGACTTCTTATCAAGAACTGGAGCAGGCTTGCTCGCGTCAAACCGCATCCCAACAGTCAACCCATCCTGTGCCGCCTTAGTTTGGACTATTTCCGGTGCGACACTATTATTCAGTATTTCTGCACTACTTACGAGAGTAATGACTGTTCTGGCCAGGGTGGTGTAGAGATGGCTGCCTCTTGCTTGAACACCATGCTGGGGAGTTCCTACATCAGTCGTTTTGTGGTGAACAAGCACCACACACAGCCCATGGCCTTGCAACAATTTGACCCAGTCGAGCAAGGTTTCAGCCACCTTTCCGTGATGTACGCCGTCACCCATCAAGGCTGTGAGGTTGTCCAAAACAACGACGCGGCATTTATTTTCTAGGAGGTAGGTGGTTAAACCTTCGCGAAATGCTGCATCCGTCAAAGAAAAGGTATTACAAAAATCTGGGAGGTGAGGATCGAACCTCGACAGCCCAAAAAAACGGGTGTCGCGTACTTCGGTAAGGCCGTGCTGCTGTTGGTTGGCGCAAAATTCATCATAGGGCGTTTCTGCGTCAATATAGGCTACATTGCCAGCGCTAATCCCATTTCCACTAAACAAAGGCCATGGGGTGTTGCCATATATGATCCCACGGCAAGTAGACATCGCAATCTGAGTTTTTCCGGATCCCTTAGGCCCCACAAGCGCAAAAAAGCTACCTGGGCGTATGATGTGGTAGAGTGTTACCATATCTAAGCTGTATGCAAGTGGAGGTGTCAGGGCGGGGTCCGCCGGGGGTAACGAGCATGATTGCCCCGTTGAAGGGACGTTGCTGGCTTTGTTGGGGCCTTTGAAAATGCACTGCCTCTGGCCCCATGCCACAAATGCCTCATATGAAACGCTGTCATTGACTACTTGTTGGGCCAACCATAAGGGGCGTTCTATAGCGTCGAGTATGATTGCGGTGTGCAGCAGTTCTGCCTCGGCATTGGTGACGCCCTCCACAGGGCCTATCAGGGCACAGTCTGGCTGGGAGTGGAGAAGAAAGCCAGAATAGACCTGGAAGCTCTTAGCCTGTGCTCCCGTAATGTGATCCTTGTACGGCTTGACCATCGCCAAGCACTCTTTTGTCGGAGCAGGTATAAACACAACTTCATGGTTATGGAAATAATTCCACGACAGCACTGAAAGGTCATCCCCAAGATGGGCTGTCACAATGAATTTTTCGGAGTCGTAACCTCGCGCTTCGCCAAGCATACGCTCAAAGGCAAGAGCTGTACGCATGTCCTGAAAGAAAATGACCGGAGCGAACGGGTGCTGGTCCATAAGGTGCTGGTTAAGGAAATGGGCTGTCGGTTTGTACTTGCCCATGCAAAGAACCCCACGGCCAACAGTGGCAGGCAGGCAGAAATCATTTTCATTCAACCGATAGCGCAGGATGGCTCCGATTATCTGCCCGGCATTGCCGTAGATGTACCTTATCTCCATCAACTCAGCGCAAGCCGATCCAGCCGGAAGTCCAGGCAGATGAAGACTGTCAGGCACGTCTTCTATTGGCCGCGATCCACCTTTCAATTCAACAGCATGCCTATCACTGGAAAGCTTAGAAAGGTTATCAAAGCTCATGCTCAGGATATTGGCCAGAGTCGCCAAGGCATCCATTCTGGACAGGTTGAAGATCATGCAAAGCAACCTCGCCCATGTGGTGCCTGTGGTTTTGAGGTTAAGAGTCCACCTCAGTTCGTTATCTGGCCCAAGCTCGCCAGAAACCGTCATGCTCTCACGGCCATGGCTTTCCTTGATATTCAAAAGCGCGCGAAGATTGGCATTGCTGCCGGAAGCGAACTGGCAAGATGCCTCCCGCTCAAGAAGAGCCTCAAAAACAGCTGCCTTGATCAGGACATCATCCAAGCCGCAGATATTGGTGGTGTTCGCCATACCAAGCGCAGCAGTAAAGGCAGAAGAAAACGAATCCTTTCCTGCCAGCGCAATGCCATCTTCAGCTTTATTGGCCTGATCGCGAGCAGGCCATTTGTCGATGAATCTTTTCAAATGCGTGCGAGTGTACGTTATCGGGGCACGTGAGATATGGTAATCGTGATAGCCCCTGCCGCACCTCTTGTTTGAGGGCACAGAGCTGGCATGCACATCAAGTATTGCATCTTTAATTGGCGCATTCATCATGTCGGCTTGGTGTGTTTGTGCCTCACATATAACCACTGAGGATTCTTCAATAAGCCAGATGTTCATGCCCAATTCATTACCAAATTTATTGAGCTCTTCCTTGATATTTCCCATACGGTCCTCCCGGTGCAGGGCTAGAGTCAGCCCTGCACCATGAAGCATGTTTAAGAATTACGCGGCTCCACAACAATCATTAGGGAATGCACAATCATGCGCCTGTTTTCGTAGCCAGCAGCTTTAAACGCTCGGAGAGTTTCTTCCAAAAGAGCCTTATTGTTGCTCGGGATTTCATGTCTGACGCTGTCTACAGCGCCATCAGCCGCTATAGGCATGCCTTCGTTCTTATTTTTATTACAATCCATCGTTGTTTCCTTACGATGTCCACGGCCTGAAAAACACAGGCGAGGAGGTTTTGTTACTAATTGACGCGATGCATATCGTCGGAGAGCCAAGCCAAAAAAGCATCACGCAGAATGAGAACCTTGCGAGGAGACACTTTGACAAAGCAGTGAGCAGGGATCTCGCCGCGTGACCTACGATTCTGGATTGTGCGCCAGCGCAACCCCTTGCTTGTCAAATAGTCGATCATGGGGCCCGGAAACGATTCAGGCAATATCGCAGAATACTGATCAATAAGCTTAGTCGCCATAAGCCATCTCTTTTTTTGAGCGTGAGCGAAGATTGCATCCTAAACGCAGTTTTCTGGTTTTAAGATGACCGCTATGTCAGGCAACACACATTTTGAAGGGAGGCTTGCGGAAGAAGGGGGAGTATGGCAGACTGAGTTTCTAGTTAGTCAGTCAGGCCGAAACCGTTGGCGCGGTTTCCCCTGCGCAAGCCCGGTTATCCCTATGTGGGTGGCCGGGTTTTTTTGTCCTACTTCACAGGCCCTTTCTTCCTCTGGTATATGACACGACAACTTGGGGAACAAAAAATGGTCTTATTGGTTTTTGCCACAAAAAGTTTACTGCACTTCGGGCATATTCGCACCATAGCAAGCGTGTCATCCACTTGATCCAACGCAGGGCTAATAATATAATAATACTCTATATAATCTTGGATCGTAATATTAGATTGGAACCGCCATTCAAGCGTAGCATGAAATGGATCATTCCGTGTACAAAATTTGAGTTCATTTTTTAAATGAGGTATGATTATCGCGTTGAAATTTTGTTCATCTAGACGTTTATACTTAACCATATCCATAAAGAATGCCTTGTAATACTCTCTGTCTTTGTCAAGCCTTTCAATTACGGTAGTGAACTTGCTATCATAGGGCGTGATATATTCGTCGCAGAAAACAGTATAGCTATGGCTATAGCCAAAGTGTTCCCTTTGTTCTTTATATAGAATCTTTCTGTCTTCTTCAGAAAGCACAACGGTTTCACTCATGTTACGAATATATATTTTCGTTACCGAAGGTCTGACTAGCCACGAGGCAGTGTAAGGGACACGCGACAAAAATACTGCATGCTCACCGCCGTTAAGCCAATCCATCAGGGGGGTCTGTCCTCTGTGCGCTTTCATATTTACCTCGTGACATTGGTCTATTCAATGTTACGCATGTTGTCAATACAAAAGAAGTATGCGTAGCGTTTTTTACACTACTTTCACCCTCGTTGGGCTCGCCACAGATACTTCTCAGCGGGATAAGGGCGGGATAAATGACAACAAGACGCAAAAAAGGGTTTGTGAGCGGCCTTGAGCCATCTTCACAAACCCTTGATTTTCCTTGGTACCGAGAGCGAGACTTGAACTCGCAAGGGGTTGCCCCCGGCGGATTTTGAGTCCGCTGCGTCTACCAATTCCACCATCCCGGCAGGAACACGCGTTTCCGGCGCGCCCTGAAAAGCGCGACGCCGTGAGCAGATCTTTTAGCCCAGACCGGCTATTTCCGTCAAGAGGTCCCGCGCCGGGCCACAGGGCAGACGCATCTAATTCGGTAATTATTTGGAATTATTAATATAAAATTAACTATATTTATTATTCGTAGCAAATAATTTCAAATAGTTAGATGCTACGTGCGTCTGCCTGCGCCGGGCCAGGGATTCGCTTGCGCAGGGGGGAGACATGGGCGCTTCCTCAATCGCGGCTTTTGTCCGTGGTCAGCAGCAGGACGGCGGCCAGCACCAGGCCGCTGCCGAGCCAGCCGTCGAGGCTGAAATTTTCCTGCCAGAACAGCCAGACCCAGAGGGTGCTCAGCACCGGCTCCAGATGGCAGGTGACCGCCGCGCGCACCAGGCTGATGCGTTTGAGGCCCTGGCCGTAGCAGGTATAGGCGAAAAAGGTGCTGGTCACGCCCAGCACGGCGAGCCAGAACCAGACGCGCGGCTCATGGTTGAGACTTACAGGCACGCAGAACCAGAGCGCGAGCACGCCCCCGGCAAGCATGAAGCCGTAAATGGTGGCCGTGGCGTAGCGGCTCTGCCACCAGCGGTAAAAAGGATAGTGCGAGGCGTAACAGAGCCCGGTCAGCAGGCCGCAGGCAATGCCCGGAAGCGAGCTCTGTCCCGGCAGGCTGCCGCCGGAAAAGCAGACCAGGGTGGTGCCGGTCAGGGCCACGCCGATGGCCCCGATCTTGCGCGGAGAGATCCTCTCCCTGAAGAGCAGGCGGGAAAACACGGCCACCCAGACCGGCGCGGTGTACAGCAGCACCACGGCCATAGCCGCGCCGCTGAGCTGGATGGCGTACTGGGTGGCCCCGAAAAAGACGCCCACGCCCCAGACCCCGAAGAGCAGAAAGATACCCGCGTCGCGGGGCCGGATGAACAGGCCCTTGCGCAGCACGGCGTGGACCAGGAACAACGCGCCGCCAAAGGCCGCGCGCCAGAAGGCGGTTTCCAGCGGGCTGACCCCGGCGCTCATGCAGATTTTGGAAATCACCCCGATCAGCGACCAGAAAAAGGCCGCCAGCAGAATCCAGGCATAGCCGCTCAGACGGTCGCTGCGCTGCATGGGAAGACTCCGTGAGGCTTGGGGGGATTCGTTCATTTCGCCAAGCCCAGAACCGCCAGCATCAGATCCGCCGCCTGGGTCTGGCGCGCGGGCAGGGGCAGACCATTCCAGGCCCGGCCCGCCAGCCAGAGCGGCACTTGGCGGACCGGCTCCGTATTGTCGTAATGGCCGCAATCCGCATCCATGCCGTGGTCGCTGGTGATCAGCACGGCATAGCCCGCGTCCAGCCAGCGCGGCAGATAACGGGCCAGCAGGCCGTCGGCCGCGCGCGCGGCTTCGCGGTAGGCGGGCGTGTCCGCTCCGGCCGCGTGCCCGGCGAAATCAATGCCCATGGAATGCGCCAGCAGCAGATCAGGCCCATAGCGCAGCCGCAGGGCCTCGGCGTCGCGGAACAGTTCGTCGTCGGGATAGGCGTCCTGACTGTAAAACAGGCCGTGTCCGATGGGCAGGGCAGGGTCGTCGGTCAGGCGGTCCCGTTCCGGTTCAAAGGGCGCGCGGTTGCAGAGTTCGCTCATCCAGGAATAGGCGGCGGCCGCCGTACTCAGGCCCGCGTCCCGCGCGCGCTGAAAAATGGTCGGCGCCGGGCAGAGGCGGGCGTCGTCGTTGCGCAGAATGCCGCTCCGCGCCGGGCTCAGGCCGCTGAGCAGGGTGGCGTAGAGCGGGCGGGACAGCGGGGGCAGCTCGGCTTCAAGCTCGGTAAAGCGGGCCTGCCCCGCTTCGGTGAGGGCACGCAGACAGCTCATGCAGCGCCGGGCCGTGGCCGCGCCCAGGCCGTCCAGCAGCACAAAGACCAGACGGGACATTACCAGTCCCCCCGGCCCGCCGGGGGGTCTTTGGCTTCC
>OGXO01000739.1_pt1 | contig 18376 bp, 14 predicted proteins | sample 1576321 | NCBI WGS metagenome assembly OGXO01 (sample SAMEA3541568, study PRJEB24748) | human gut metagenome | biome: human gut; feature: human-associated habitat; material: faeces | place: China | collected 2012 | reverse complement strand
CTTCTTTGGAAAGACCTTTATCTGGGAACCGGAGAAACCGGCAGATCTTCCGGATTTCCCTGATCCATAAAAATAAGGCTTCAATCATATCTGCAACCGATGTACGGTTGGTGGCAAGGCCGATGAGCCACGCCATCAGCTGTCTGAAGGCACCAGGGTTTTCAAATCCTGTTACGGCAGGCAGAAACGCAGTCCATTGTTTCAACATAGTTACATCAGATATTCCGGCAATCCGTGTAATCGGGGTTTTATCGGTACCGGTATCTTTTTCGAGCCATGCCAGTAGCTGTTCCGGTTGTTTATCTATGATAGAAGTGATATACTGACAGAATGCAGTATCTTCCATCTCTTTATGTGACAAAACATCGGCAATCTTTTTTTCCTGCATATCCTGCCAGTTGTCCCATTTCATATCGGTAGTTATCATACCTGATAAGCCTACCCATTCTGCATTGTCCTGATAACTGGGTTTTCCGGTATAGATGAGATGTAGATATGAGAGAAATTTATGTACCGTTTCTTTTTCAGTCAACCTCCTTCCGCCTAATGTTTCCGTGTCCAGCATATAGAGTAATAGAGCTTGCGAAAAAGCTGTTGAATAAACAGTACTTCCTCCGGTCAGGAAGGGGTAGTCGTTTATTTTACTCTGCATCCATTCCATTGTCTGCGACAGTACCGATGCCTGGCGGGAGTCTGCCTGTGCCATACTTTGCAGAAACAGAGAGACCGACAAGCTGGCGGACAGGAAAGGAACGGCTTTGCTCTCTACGGGTTGTTGCCGGAGTAAATGAATCCAATACAAAGGCTGTTCTACGACTATTCTCTGTAACAAGTCCCGTTTATTGTCCAGGGAAACGGTAGTATCTTCCAACCAGTTGCTAAAACCTCTATCGGTATTCCAACTGCTTTTCAACAGTGTTTGAACGATATTAGAATCGTTATCCCTGGATATCCCAGCGATAACGGAATGAATGTTTTCTTTGACGAACAGTGTTTCAAGGAGGGAGTGAAGGTTTCCTTCAACAGTTCTTGCAACATCGGTCTGAGATTGGACTACCTTTGCCAGCCATACAAGCAATTGCACTTTCAGCTCCGTTGTCCTGTCCAGCAGATAAACGGAAACAACCCGCTCATGAGCCAATAACCAATATAACAGGGGTAACAGCCTGACAAACAAATACTCTCCCCCCATTCGGACAACAGATTGCCTAATGATTTCTTCCAATGCTGGTCGGCTTATAAGGTGAACGGCAAATGATAGCAGATTCTCTTTGTGCAGCAATAATATGGCATTCATATAATTTTCCGCATATTGTTCCAAATACAAAGTAATCATCCTGCGCTTTACCGTTTCCGGAATACTTCCATCTGCTAATATCGTTTGTAACTTTCGAATATAGGCTACGGATGAAGATGCTTCATGAGTTTCTGCAAATTGTTCCTTGTCTTTCCTCTCTTTCAGGAAAGCAGCCAGAGTGGAGATATCTGTCAGATGGCGGTCTTTTTCCTTTTCCGAAGATGATATTTTTCTCCCTTCCTCTGCAAGCGGCAATCGGAGGAGTGACAGGTTCAGGAACATACGGTACAGTTCCCGGTTGAAATAGTTGTCATGCACGGGGGAGCCGTCGGAATTGTGCGGCTGTAGATTGTAGATCGCGTTTAATACTTCTATGTAATAGGTAGAACCGAAAACTTCGAGCAGGAAGCCTACGGTTAAATCAGCTTTAGAGAAGTAGAACGAATAGGTTTGCTTCTGGATAAACGTGAGCAAGCGGTGGTGTAAGTGGCGGATAAAATCGCTCTTACCACCGAAGATAGCGAGACCGTTGAACGGATAATACCGGATAAGCCATTCATAGAGGTAATGCCAGTAGGGAGGAAGATCGACTTCAGTGTGTTCTCCGGTTTCGGTCTCCATAATCCGCCGGACAGAAACAGTGTCGAGTAGTTCTGCCATGTCCTGCAATGCGGTATCACTTTCCGCTATGTGGATGAAACGTACGGGAATATCCGGCTTTACCTCCAAAAGCATGACCAGAAAACGGCGTTTCTCATACAAGCTGGCTGCCGGTTCAGAAAGAGCTGCGACATAAAGCCGAAGAAATACAACTTCATCATCCGCCTGCCAGAACAGCCTGCGTAAAGCATTCTCTTTGCTCAGGCACAGCTTCGATATTTTATTGATACAGGATGATGCTTGTGTCGCTATCCACCTTAACTCTTCTGCCAGGTTGAAACTTTCGTCCGACCATTCTGTTTTAGGATAGCCATATTCCAAATAGAAGAGCAGGTTTTCCAATCGGGAAATACTTGTATTTTGTTGTCGGCTTTCAGCCGATATATTCAATAATGGCAAAGCTCTCTGCAATTCCTCCCGGAGCCTACGCGGAAATTCCTGATAGATATTCTCTTCCGGGATGCTACCCAGATCGAGATCGAGCAGTTCTATTTCGTACAGCACCTTTTCCTTATCATAGACGGACAGGCATTCTGCTATAATCTCTTCCACGCAAGTATGGCAAAAGCTATTCCAGTCGGCATACAATTCATGTGCAAACTGTTCGTCTGCTGCGGTGAATCCGAACGATATGTTGTCAATTCGTATCATCTAATGCTCCTTTGTCTTTTTCTTTTACGTTTCGCAATATACCGTTCATCGTATCTTGCAGTATCTCTACATCATCCATATATTGTTTGGCAAGTGCCTGCCGCCACAGCCGGTAACAGTCTTCAAACTCCTGCATAGCGCCGATGTTCAACCAATAAATCGTTCCACTCAGATGGGCGGGCAACAAAGAACGCAATAAGTCACGGCATACTTCGCGGAAGCGAGGCGACCTGAAACGTGCCGTCCACGAGGGCAATACGAGTAATAACGTGAATGGGGTGGATGTACTGGAAAGCACGGGTTCGACAATGTAGAGCGTTTCACACGCATGGTTGAGCTCTTGCAGGTAATGACGCAGGATGTTGGCAAGCGTATTTAGCTCAGCTTTCTTATTGGTACGCCCCAGATTCATCCAGATATTTTCTTCCCGGTTGCGGAACACCAGCATATATTCATTCTCATCAGCTAGCACGAGCCGGTAATTATCCATGAAAATGCCGCCCCGGAATAGTCCACTACTGATACAATTATTGTTGAACACAGGCAATTCCGTACGTAACCAACTGTATTGTTTAAATTTTTCATTATCGTCTTCCGGCTGTTTTTCCGGTATAATAGGTTCCATATAACTGTTTTCGAGTATGCGTTCATCGATCAGCCTTGCATTTATGAAGTTACGTGGGCATTTTCCTTTTCCGTTTGTTTTCATCAATACAAGGTTGTGGCTAGCCAGAACGTTTCCTACCGAACGATTTTCATTCCAGCTGATGCCAAGCAGACAACAGAACCATTGTTTCGCCACTGTCACATTTTTCTCCCCATCCGAATTGGTTATATCCCTTGCCTTAGCCCGGTTCTTTATCAGATAAGCGATACGCTGGAGGAAACCCATACGGCGACGCAAGATATCTTCTTTCGTTTCACCATAATTATCGAATTCTTCCATCCATGCCGGCTGGCTTTCCACAGAGTACAGCCGGTCGAGGAAATCCAGGTAACGGCTTTTTAGTGCATAGACGTTACGGGTATCCGAGTAATTTATATCTTTTGTATCAATGGAGAGCAGGCGATCCAGATCCTTTACTTCCAGCAATCCCTTCTGGATTATCTCATCGTACAGTCCCAGATATACCTCGAAGGAAGTAAGAGGTTTCCGATCCGGAGAGAGATTGTAGCATGCCGGGAAATCCTTGGCGATAGGATAGTGATCGGATATGTCGTGGTAAGTGCCTTTCAAGCCTGCCCATTGGTAGTTTCGTTTTTCATCCGGGATATATACCTTAGTATTATAAAGTATACTTAATTGTTTCGTAAACTTTTCCATATCAACCTGTACCTGGGAACATCCGCAATAGATATTAACCGTCAGTTCTTTTTCCTTGCGGGGGATTTTGAGGCTGTACCCTCCGGTGCAATCGGTCAGCGGTTCACCGTCCTTCATCAGATAGCAGACACTGAACGATTTGATGCCTTTCACTTGCCAAAGTTTCTTATACAGTTCGTATTCGGTATTCTGTTGCTGGGGGATCACAACGCGCACGGTATCGTTCGAACCCTCCAGCCATTCTTCGAGCGGCATGCCGGAGATTTCCTGTTCTTCCGGGGTGGAGATACTCACTGCACCGGATAAATAACGCAGGATGATCTGATAGATTTCTACCAGCATGAGGGTGGCATCCTGTCCCGGCTCGATTTCGAATCTCGCATGAAACTCCAGTTCTTCGGGTTTCACGACAATGACCTGGTTAAGATATTCGCACAGGTTACGGTGTTCGTTGTAGACCATCTGAACCCTCTCCACCAAGGCCTCACTTTTTACTTCTTTATTAAAAGGAGGAAGAACGATCTTGACGGTGTAACCACCGGTAGCCGGGTCACACTCTACCCATACATTCTCCAGTTCGGGGATATGGGAGAAGAACAACCTGCGGTAATCTTCTGTCGTGACGGGAGCCGTGGTATAGACTTCGCCGGGAGGGAAGAGGCCGAAACGCTTCGGGTTGAAGTTTTCACCTTCCCCTGTCAGGTAGTCTGCCAAATCGAAGCCCAGCTTGTAGCTTGTTTCCGTCAATGCATAGTTGGCTATGTCTGCCAACGTCACACCGGGATCATGGACGTTGAAGTCCGTCCATACTTTTCCCGACAGGCGCTGCACTTCTTCCAACGTCTTTTTTTGCAGGTGTGAGTACAGGTTCTCACCTTCTTCCTGTTGCCTGATATATGGTTCTTTGCCATCCATCTTCGTATCTTCTCGTTAGTTACAACGTATTATCCTTTGTACATTTCTACAATCCGGCAATGTACTTCTCCGGAGGGCAACCGTTTCTTACTGCGCATTTGCAGGCAGGGTTTGCCGTTGCGTTCCTGCCAACGAAAACGGATGCTGCCCGACCAGCCCCACCAGTGCTTTTCCGGTGACTCTATCCGCTGCTCCATGAAGTTCAGCCAAATGGCGGTGACACGTGTCAACCGGCAAAGCTCCGTGCCCGGTTCGCGGAAAGAAGCGTAGATGCGGTAGACACGGCAGCCGAAACCTTCGCGGGAAACGTCGAGCGGCAGGTCGTGCCACTTTTTGTCGGCAGGGACGGTCAGGTAATCTTCGCCGGGGGTTATTCCGCCTTTCGTTTTGTATGTCGATGCGGTGACCGTTTCATCCACTGTCAGGTTGCCGTGCAGGAGAAACGTTTTGTCTTGCGACACTTCCATCACGATCTCAGCCTGCTCGTTCTTTATGACAAGTGTTTTCTCGGGAGTCACAGCGAACGACCAGCCGGAATCAATTCTTATCACTTGTTCGTCTTCCACCAGATTTAGCGTGGAATCGATCAGTTCGGCGAACTGTTCTTCTGTAGGGGTTTTACCTTTTTTGAAGTAACCCTTCAGTGTATCTCTGTTTTTTCGGTTGTTCGGGTTCATAAGCTATCTTATTATGAAGTTACCCCCAATCTCGGCCTCGTTGATGCCATCGTGGGGAGAAAGAAGTTCGATCTCTATTTTAGGGTATAGTATGCTCCATGGATGTTTACCCTGAATAATCATGTCTTCTGTGTCGACATCCACGTGCGGAAGGCTTTTGCCGTTCACTTCCAGAGCGGCCAGTTTCATCAGGTCTTCATGGTTTGCCATACGGGCGTGTAGCTCCTTGTAAGAGAAACGTAGCCGGAGTTCCGGTATTTTGCCTTTCCGGTACCACGGTGCGAGGTAGTTTTGTGCCAGCACAACGAGCTGCCGGAGCGCTTTGCCCTCATCCTGCACTTTGTCCCATAAAATCGCTTTGCAGTAAACCTTCACCTGCTCATAAACGGGGTTGATAACACGCAAGGAAACAAACGAAGGTGTATATTGCCTGATTGTCCGCTGTATCTCCGATAGCTTCCATGCCGGGGAGAGGAAATAGCGATTGTCTTCCGCACGGCTGAAAACTACGAGGTCGATTTCCGATATACCTTTCTCCTGAGGCACAGAGAGACATTGCACCTTGTCCACTTCGGGGAAGTTTTCCAGAACAAGACGTTCGTAATCTTTTATCGTGATAGTCCGGTGACGATTACTGATGCGTGAACTCTGGCGTATGGTTGTATCGGTATTCGTTTCGGCAGGCCTGCCTCCGAAGCCGGGTAGGGGTTGGAAGATACTTTCTATCCGCTCGTCCGGCTCGATTGTGCCTTGTATTGTTTCGGCGGGCAATGGGAAACCGTCACTATTTTGTGCTGTGAGAAGGATGTAGTTCGTCCGGATATTGCGTATGGCAAGGCTGGATGACAGGTCGCCTGTTACGGCGGCGCGAAGCCATGCGCGGCCTTGCTGGTCTGTATGGCTGTCTTTTATCTTTTCCGGCAGTCTGATTTCTATAAAACCGCTTTGTGTCAATCCCTGGGTTTCTTCGACACGGATAGCGTCGAGGGCGATGGGCGACCATACGTTCCTGTCCCAGAACTCCCAGGTCAGTTTGGTGACTTTACCGGGCTGCGGGCTGTTAAACGGTCTGTTTTCCTTTGGCAAGACCATGTCGAGGTATATCCGCACGGTTTGTTCTCCTTTGGCACGGAGGAAGGCGAAGTAGAGTTGGTTGTCTGCCACAAATGCAGGCAGAAACGGTTGTTCCCCAGTGTCATTCATTGGGAAAACTTCTTGTTCCGACAATGCCGTGATGCGACTCAACCGGATGGATGAATTCGCCATATCGGTCAGTATCGTTTCTTCCGAAGCGATGTACGAAAGTTCCACATCTGCCAACAGGGGTGTAATGGGCTCGGGAGGTAATTCCTTGCGATTCTTCTCCTTGCAACGGCTGTTGTGGATCATCGTTTGGGTAAAGAGGGTGCGGTAGGCATCCATGCCGAAGCCGATGGAGGGAGACAGCAGGGTGGCACGGAAGAAACCGTCACGGTCGCGGCTGTATTCGTAAGGGACAGATACATTACTACATGTCAGTAGACTTTTCTTCGGGAAGTTAAAGATAACCTCGACTTGACTGAGCGAAGCAAACAAACGTTGCACGCTCTTTTCGCCCTTCTCCTGGCAGGTGTGCCATTTGCCGTCTTGTTGCCATTCAGTGGAGATGGTGAATGAGTGTGTATCGATTGTCTGTCCGGCGGCAGCGGAATAACTTTTATAAAGTCGGTTGAACTCCGCTTCCGTTTCGGGCAGTTTCTTCCAGTTGCCTTTCAGGCGGACTTCCTTCAGAGGTTTGAGTCCCATTTCTTCGTTGCCGAAAAGGAACCAGGATCCTTTTTCCGTTTGCAGGCCGAAAGGCTGGAAAGGTTGCGAGGTGTCGACTTGCCCCAGTTCGTTGTAGAAGGTGAAGTTGCGGATGGCGGAGACAGTTGTCTCTATCTTCACGGCATCGAATTTTAGCTTGGTTGCCCAATCGTAAGGGCACCGTTCTTCGCTTGTCAGTATCCGAAGGGCCGGGTGCCCGGTCGTCATGCCGTGCGTTTCTTCCATGCAGGGAGCGGGGAGAGTGCCATCACTTGAAATTGTGATCTCGAAAGATAACCAATGATGCCCGTCTTCCATTTTGATCTCACAAGTGCATGAATGCTCCGTCCAGCCTTCTGCGCTACTGAATTGTAGGGTGAAGTTTCTATCCGATATATCGGAGGTCAGGCAGGAGACTGCATCGGTAATAATCCGGAAATTGACGAGAACTTTCCTTTCGCCTTCGTCCAAGACGAACATAGAAGATTCTACCATCCAGCCTAGAGATAAAGCTTTACTACCTTTATCGGAGAAGAGTTTATCTGCTGACGATATGCCCTGGTTACAGATTGCTTGTTTCCGGATAGCGATAGCCTTTTCATCTTTCCGCTCGATATAGACGGCATTGGCTTCGACACATTGCATGGGGATGATGTATTCGTTGCGCACGGTTTGATAAAGCAGGTCTTCGCCGGCGGTATTCTGTCCGGCCGGGAATGCCTGTCGGGCAGGTAGCGTGAAGCCGGCTGTGTTTTCTGCCGGGGTGACGACGATATATGCGTTATCTTGTATTGCTCCTTGCGGGACGGCATGCAGGATGTCGCGAAGGTAGAGTTCCGGCAATGTGGCAAAGCGGCGGTTAAATGTTTGGGTAATGTCACCATAGTTGCGCAGGTAGGTGAGCAGGAGGGACAGGGCACCGTCCATATTGCCGTCGTTTTCGATCTGTGCCAGGTAGTAATCAAAATGTTCCTGTATGGAACGAATGTCGTAAAGCGTCTGGGATATCTTCAAACGCTCCTTCAGTTGCCGGGCAACCACGATGGAAGGAGGGGGATTGCTCCCGATTTTCCAGTATCTGTCGATATAGCGGTTCAACCGGCTTATCCATTTGTCGACCTTTTTTTGCAGGTCTTCGGTATGGGTTGATGTCTGTTGCCGGGAGATATCAGCTAGTACAGTCAGCACATGGTCATTCCACAAGCAAAGAAGTGTACCTTTCTTATCGTCATCATCGCAATAAGGTTCGCTGCTCAACTTCTCCAACTGGGGAAGCTGTTCGCGCCAGTCGCTTTCCAATGCCGGGAAGTTGTCGAGCCGGGCAAAGGAAGTTTCGTAGGTGGGACGGAGGAGGCCGTTTTGTTTGTAAGGTGATGCCATCTGCTGATCTGTTTTCAGGTTCTATTCAATTCTCATTCTATAACGGGACGATCATCCTCGCCACCGGGAGTAACAGGTTTGTCGTCACCGCCCGAAGCCGTACCACCGCTGTTACTACTGCCGGCAATTCGCGAATAAGTACCTACAAGGCCATTTATATTGGTGATGAAGGTGGTTATTGCATCCGAGGGTTGCACGATGGCATAAGCATTTACCGTCTGGATAATTTCACCGTAGAGCGTGTTGGCAGCCTCCACTGCATCGGCGGATTTGACATCGCTTTGCGTCATGCGACTACCCATTTCCGTTGTTTTATCCAGGAACGCATTTTCAAAAGCAGTATTTGCCGTGCGAAGGGATTCCACTTCGGCTGTCAATCCCAGTGCTGCAATAGCCGCTTTGTTCTCCGGCTGATCCAGTAGAGTAAGCATACCCTTTACTTCGGCAGTCTGCTTGGTATACTCATGGTTACGAATACCTCTATAAGGCGACAGCTGTGGAGCAAGCAGACGCGCTGCCTTACTGGTAGCCTCTACGGTAGAAGTAAGATAAGCGTTTGTAACATTACTGATCACCCCCGATGCGTTATCGCGTGTTTTATCCGTATCCTTCAGGTCGATAGTAGCAACGAAGGCACGTTGGCGGTTAACGATAGAGGCCAGCGTTTCTACTGCTGCGGTATAAGCAGGTACTTTGTTTTCTATGTGCAGGGCGGCGCCGGTCGCGGTAGTGATAAACCCAAGCACTTTACTGTGGAAGTCGCTGCATGAACCGATAGTCATCTGACTCATGCCGAAAGATCTGATCTGTGATGTCATAATAATCTTTTTTTAATGTTAATACGTAGTTTTTTACCCGCAACGATCGTTTTCAGACCGCCCAAGCCCTACGAAGGTATGAAAATAATCGTTGGCATTACTATCAAGGGGTAGAAAATGCTGCCAACGATCGTTTTTATCATTTCCAAGCCCTTGGGAATGCTGCCAACGATCGTTTTTGCCATTTCCTGGGGCTTGGGAGGCGGAAAACGATCGTTTTCATCGTTTCCAAGGGCCTGGGAATATTACCAATGATCGTTGGCAGAAATATTCAGAGAGGATTATGATGCGTACCCAGCAATCCTATCTGTCTGGCTACTGCTAACGATATGTTTCCAAAATAAGTCGCTATTCTCGCGGCTGCTCCGTGTCCGTTAATCTGAAGAATGGAACCAACAGGGTAATTATGTGGTAAGCCGAATGTAGCTGCGTTCCATGTATGTCCGACGTATAATCTGGAACCGTTGTAGCCATGTTTCGGATACGTATTACCGATGCTACTGTTTGTATGTGCATCGATCACTTGTGCATTTGCAAAGGCATTGATGCCGCCCAGTCCCTTTGGATATATATGGTCGATGGCTGCCACCTGCGTGTAGTCGCCCAAAGAATTGTTGTTGTTGTCATCATGATAGGTAACATTGATCTGTAGAGCATTGCCGGAATTAGCATTCAATATATTGTTTTTCTGAGTCGGTGAGAAATTCGTCTCGGGCGATGCGACGTTATTACCCAGGCCTGCATAAGGTCCGTTGGGATTTCCGGGTATATATCCACCAACTAATTGGATCGTTTTACGGCTAATGCCATGAATGCGGTTTTGTTGCCGATTATCCGCAAATGTGATGTTTGTATCCGCCCTCGACTGAATTGTCCTGGCAGTTATTTTTTGATATTGTTTTTGTGCTTTCATAGATAATCATTTTTTTGATATAAAACTACATTTGTTCCAGTCATCATACATTCAGATTCGTCCCTTCATTCAAATAAAACGGATACACCATATTATTGCGGCTATTCGTACGAATGATGGTATAGGTAATCAGGATCAACAACAATCCTTCATCCGCATGTTCCTCGAACGACACCTCTTCCAACGTGATGCGTGGTTCGAAGAGGGTGATAGCCCGGGCAATCTCCTCCCGCATTTGTACAGTAGTCTGCGTATTAAGCGGTTCGAAGGTGTAGCGGCGCAGCGGGCAGCCATAATCGTATCGGTTTACGCGCTCACCGGGCGAGGTGCTGAACAATACACGCAGGCTCTGTTCGATATCCTCTTCGTAAGCTACCATCTTTACCCCGTTTTCCGTCAACTGAGGAGGAAAATTCCAACCTCGCCCCAGAAAGACATCGGCATCCAACAGGTTCTTCAGTTCATCCATCTTCTTTTAGTTTTTCAGTTTCCGGAGACTTATCCTCCAATGATTACCGTGGGACATCCGACGACAATCGTTCCGCCATGTGCGGTGCTGTCACCCATCCGGGCTGCCGGTCTTCCGCCTATCATGACGGTAGACGAGCCTTTCACGATCGTGTCCGGCGGTCCTACGCAGACACACATGTCGCCCACGACGGCTGCCGGTATTTTCCCTATCAGTACATTCGGCACACACGGACCTGTAATCGGGCCGCCCACATGCGGTATCGGCGAGGGAAACGCCGGGGTCTGCATCGGACAGGTGTGCATATCAGTTATTCTTGCTGCCGGTGGCATATTGTTCTCCTTTCTTTATTAGTTTATCATTACCATAGCCCCCTTGACGGTGGTTTGCCCACTAGCAGAGAGCTCTGCCGTGGCGTTACCTTTCACCGAGGCACCTACCTTAGCCTGCACTTTCACATTCAGTCCTTCCAGCGTGACATCCTGCTTGGCATTGCCGCTGAGTTTCATCGTGGCATCCAGCGTGATGTTGCCTTTCGCTTTGAGCTTGATGTCTTTGGATGACGAGAGGGAAATACCGTCGCTGTCCATCACGATCTCGTTCTTGTGCTGATCGGTCAGTTTGATGGACTTCTTATCATCATTGATCTCTATACTGTTTTTACCGGGGGTGGAAACAGTTATGATTTTCTTCTCCTCGTTAAACTCTATCCGCATGTTCTCACGGGTGACGATGGCTTTCGTATTGTTTTTGGCCTCATATTCGTAAGGAGGTCTATGCTTGGCACCATACAGGCTTCCCAGTATCACGGGATGGCCGGGGTCTTCGTTCATGAAACCTATCACCACCTCGTCTTCCGGTTCGGGCAGGAAGAAACTGGCTGAATTATTGCTGGCATACAGGGTCGACATCCTGGCCCAGAGCAAGCGGCTCTTACCTTCCAGCCACGGTAATTCTACCTGTATACGGCATTCTTTCAACGGATCGCCGTCCAGCTTCTTTACCACCGCTGCATGAATACCTTGCAGGCCGGGCAGGAAGCCGGAAGCGGAGGGGGAAACCACATCTGCTTCATCAGTAATATTTACAGGTGAAATACCTGCACCTGCCTTGGTGATCCATTCATTGTCCTCGATGATATGCGTTACTGATCCGACAAACATATTGCCGTTGAAGCGTTTACCCAGGCCTTTCAATTCGATCAGGCAGCCCGGCACTACTTTGGCGGAACCGTAGAAACTGCATGAACCCTGGTAGCGTGCCAGTCCGGCTTTCAACGCCATGCCGTCCGCCCATTGCTTCAAAGCATTTTCTTTGGTCGGTGCATCGGTTTGCAACAGCAGATTGTCGCCCGTAGCGATATTCTTCGGTTGCAAATCGCCCTGCCGGTTGAGCGAAGGGAGGGAAGCGATTGTTTTCACCGTCTTTTGTGTATTGGGATCCCATGATACGGCTTCATATTGCGTGAACTGGTCGTCGGCGGACAGTTCGAGGTCGAAAGCAGTCAGGTCGTTGCCATAGGTTACGGTCAACACAGGCGATGCACTGACGTTAGGCTTCTTCACCTGTATCTTTTTCCCGGCGGTGTAGACGAACAGGCCGTTGGCATCGGCACGGGAGAGAGCGAAGTCCCAGTCCGAGCAATAATACTGCACAAGGGTAGGATGCGTGTAAGGTGTGGCATCTATTTCGACACTGCCGTAATCGGCAAGCGCTTCCTTAATAATATCACTGTCTGTCTTTTTCTCGAAGATGCGGTTTTTACGTCCCTGCGTAGCGGAGTAAGCATTATCGCGGCATTCCACCAGCATGTAGGAACGATGATCCTTACCTGTGGTGATGCGTATTCCGATGATGATGCCGTCAAACAGTGTTTCCTCTTTGTCCATGCTGCCGGCGTTCACACGGATCTGGGTGCCGGGTTTGAAAGAGTCGGAATCGCTCTCGTCGAACGTTTGCTTATCCATGTTGCCGGCATTGAACTTTAATGTAGCCTTACCGATACGGTTCAGTTCCAGATGTACCGAGGCGGATACCAATGAGAAGGTATCTTTTAACCTGCTTCCATTGCAATAGACGGAACAAGCCAGTACACGGTCTTTGTTTACAGAAGGTGATTCTGCCATAATTTTATTCTTTTTTTAACATCGGCAGCAGGATATTCGTACCGGCAGGTACGTCCCTGTAGCCGTTGAGATTATTAAATCGGGCGACTTCGCCCACCAGGAGCGGGTCTCCATATACTTCGTTGCAAAGGGCGGACAGGGTCTGCCCTTCCTTTAATGTAATCAGTCGCGACACGTCGGGCGAGCGTTTGGAGAAGCGTTTCTTCTCCTCTTTCTGGCTACAATACCCCATCAGTGTCACTTTCAGTTCGGCACGGAGCGGGATACTGTCGAGGTCGAACAGGGTGTATTCTGTTTCGAGTGTCTTAAGTTGTCCAAAGAAGGTGATGTCGCCATACTGTACCTTGACGAACGAGGGACGGTGGCCTTCGCTATTGTAAAAGTAGAGGCGTTCTTCGAGGTCGTTCACGACGTCGCGCACGGGTTTCTTCTCGTCGTCATCTTCCATCGCGGCGGTCTGATCCAGCAGACATTCGAATGAGAAGGTTTCCGGTTGGTAACGCACATATACGTTCGACCCGTTCAGGCTGCCTAGTTGCTTGTCTTCCGCATAACGGATTCCTTTGTTGAGCTTCACCTTGCTCGGGTTGATGGGTAGATCCAGCGCGGATTTGTATTCGCTGCTGAAACTATCGTCCGTATAGGCTGTAATGGTCATTTTCCCCATTTCGCTTTTGTCTTTTTATACGTTATTACCGTTCGTTCTTTTTCCGCTGCCACCGTTGTGCGGCCAAGTGTCCGCTTTCTCCGGCAGACAGCCTGTCCAGTACACGGTCTTCTATCTTTCGGATGATTTCTTCCGAAATTTCTGCATCCGTGACGATCCGTTTTTCTATCACGGTACGAATGCGCATTTCTTTGATGATGACAGGCATAAGGTTTCTATTTATAGTATACGATCTATCCGGTTGCAGGTCAGGACTACCGTTTCTGTTGCCAATCCGCTCTTTTCCGCATCCAGTCCGCCGGGTGTCCATTGTATAGGATATGCGTATGCACATTTCCAACCGATCAATGGATTCCCTTTTTCGTCCAGTAATTTGATTATTACGTCATACGGTATAATACGCTTGTCTTTATCCGTTTTGAGACATTTATTAACCCACTTAAGGAATGTATCATTATTCAGGGGAGTCGCAGGACGTTTGAGCGTAATGTTTCCGTATGTGACTTTAGCCGGCATTTTTATCCATATACCTGTATCATTCGGTTTTTCGTGCGTTTCAAGCCGTATATCCAAACCGGAAACCTCTGTGAATGAAGTCTGGAAATGATCCAGCTTACTTTGAAAATCCACCAGAAAATGGAAACTTACAGGAGGTGTCCAGTTTGTTACAGCGTTGTCCGGCATATTACATTATTTAACCGTTACTCCTTCGTGTGCCAATATCAATGTCTCCATCGCCGGTGAATTAGCGTCTGATTTGAAGCCTTCCACCGTTATCTTTTTGGGCCATGCATTTGCCACTTCCCAGGTCTTTACAGGACTGCCGCTTTCATCCAGCAGGCTGATGGTTACTGTTTCACGTTGGATGATGTTCATATTGACTTTGTTAATCCAATCCCACATGGCTTTGTCATCTTTGAAAACACCTTTCTTCAAAGTCACGTCACCGGCTTTCTTCAGTCCGGGCATTTTCATCTTCGTAAATATTTTACTGTCGCCTGCGCGATAAGTCAACTCTTCATATTCCGCTTCAAGACCGGAAACTTCACTGCACGACATATCTCCTACATTGGAGATAGATACTTTGAAATAAAAACTGGGTAACGGCCACATTTGCGTGCTCGAACTCTGTGCTGAACCATTATCGTCTGCCATAATATTAAACTTATTAAATTGTTAACTTTTGATTTAATTCTTAATTCTCATTTTTAGTTAGCTTTTCTGCATTTGCTGCTGGAAGGTGATTTCGATAAATTCTGCCGGATGCGAAATAGCTACCAGTACTGTGATGCGCATAATTCCTTCGAGGATATCCTCAGGAGTCATGGTATCGCCTAAACCTACGTGTACGCTATAAGCATCTTCCGGTGTAGCACCTGCCAGTCCACCGCGTTTCCAGACGCTACGCAGGAAGCTCTCTATCATACATTTCATGTTGATCCACGTGTTGGCGTCGTTCGGTTCGAACACATAAGCACGGGCAGCATTCTTTACCGACTGCTCCAGAAAAGTCATCGTACGGCGTACATTAATATAACGCCAGTCCTGTGAATTACCATCAAGCGTGCGTGCTCCCCATACTTTGATACCTTCGCCGGGGAAGGAGCGGATCGCATTAATTGCTTTTCCACTCATCGGCATGTTCAGCTCTTCCTGGTCTGCATTCGTGATAGGGATTGCAGGTTTATTCACGTAGTTGACAGATACATTAGCCGGAGCTTTCCATACACCGCGCGTATTATCGACCATCGTATAGACGCCGGCCATCGCAGCCGAAGGAGGGAGGAGATTCAGATGGTCTTTCACTTTCTTTACCATCAGACTGTATTCCGGCCAGTTTTGCAACAAGGCGTTATGGAGTTCTTTATCGATTTCTTTAACTGCATTGTCGTTTTTCAACTCTTTTTTCCGGGTTAAAAGTCCGGATACATATTTATCTAATGGGAACACATCCCCTTCTTTAGGGGGTGTCCAGTTGAAGAAAGGCGATAATAATGTCGGAGGTTCCTTCCATTCGATATTATCCTGGGTAATGTCATTATCCGATAAAACAGAGGTTTCCAGCCAAGGATAATAAGCGGCTGCAAACTGAAGGTTATTCGAACCTATTTTGTTGCGGAAACAAGTTGCCGGATCTTTCTCTTCTTCGTCTCCCTTCATGGGTACATCCAGCAATACGAAGTATTTCTTGCTGTCGCACAATCCCAAAAGGTTAGTGTAGATGTCTTTCCAATCTGTTACCTGTAAGGCTTCGGGAACAACCAACATTGTGATATCCTGTACTTTTTTCAGTTCAGGGAAGACGCTATCCTTAATAATACTTTTGTCAAGAGACCCTGTCTTATAATCTCCTATCGAAACCACATAGCATGTTCCGCCGCCATTGGCAAAGAACAGCACCATGTGATAATACAAAGTGTAAATTGCGTCTGGAGACTTTACCTTCAAAGCCTTTTCCTTTTTTTTGTCAGGTAAACAAATCAGATAGTTACTCTCATCATCTCCTTTTATTTCTTCAATAGAAAGTGTAAACTTCGGTGTCGGTGCACCACCAAAATAATTGTTGAACTCCGTCATTGATGAAATCCGCATCGGCTTATTCAGCAGAGACGTTGTGCCGTCCTGTGCTTTCTCTGTAAGACCGATAAAAACAGGGATGGCTGTTTCGACTTCCACAACGGAATTGCCGAAAGCGTTCTTCTCTTTTATGTAAACGCCGGGGGTCTTGTATTCTCCCATGATTCTTATTGTTTTAAGTTTAACAACGGGTTATTAACTCTTTTGCATTTGCTGCTGGAAAGTTATCTCGATAAATTCGGCCGGATGCGTGACGGCTACCAATACCGTAACGCGCATAATGCCTTCCAAAATATCTTCAGCAGTCATGGTGTCTCCCAGTCCGATATGCACTTCATAGGCATCTTCAGGAGTAGCTCCTGCCAGTCCGCCGCGTTTCCATACGCTTCGCAGGAAGCTTTCTATCATGCATTTCATGTTGATCCACGTACCGGCATCGTTTGGTTCGAACACATAAGCACGGGCAGCATTCTTCACGGACTCTTCGAGGAAGAGCAGCGTGCGACGTACATTAATATATCGCCAATCGAGGGAGTTGCCGTCAAGGGTGCGTGCTCCCCATACTTTTATACCTTCACCACGGAAAGGACGGATTACATTGATGGCTTTTCCGTTCATCGGTGCATTCAACCCGGCCTGTTGCTCGTCATCGATATCCTCTGCCACGCTGTCTACATAGCTCAACGTTACATTGGCAGGGGCTTTCCATACGCCACGACTTCTATCTACCATCGTATAGATACCGGCCATAGCTGCGGAAGGAGGGAGGAGGTTCAAGCTTTTCAGTAGACCTTTAATCATCTGCTTGTAAACAAAAGAACTGTTAAGCAACGCCAGATGGAAGGTTTGTTTGTCTTCGATATCGATAAATGAAGGTTTCCAAATTACTTTTATCTTTTTGGCTACAACTTTTTCTTCATTGTCCTTTATATCTTCTATTTTTTCAATTTTACCAATGGCCTTTTCTGTTTCACCTTCAGTTGGATAAATATCATCGCCTTCATTATTTTTATTAACCTCATCGAACTTAAATTCATGCTTCCTTACCGTCTTTGTTTCACCTACTTTCAACTCAAATTCATCACCATAATATGCATTTATAATATTGGAAAAGCCGGGATCGATATTGGAGAACTTACACCAATAAATATAACCTTTGTCACCCCATGTGAACATGTTGCCGTCCAAATCGCGCTCACCTAATACAGAAGTATTCAGCCAAGGGAAATAAGCAGCACCGTACGACAGGAAGCTTGAACCGATGTTCTCCCAGAAAACATTCACCTGACTGTCGATACGTGTATTTTCATCCGCTTTCGGATAAATATCAAGCAGGGCGAAACGGTTTTTCATATCATATCCACAATGAGAAAGCATTTGTTGCTGTACATCTTTGAAGTCATTTTCTGCTGACAGATTTACAGCCTCCGGTATTACTACCATCGTAATTTCCTGTATCAACTTTAGTTTGTTAAAGACTCCATCAAAGTCTTTTTTCACGATTTCCGAATTTTCTTTATAGTTACCCACGGAAATAATGTAGCAAGTACCACCGCCATTGGCAAAGAACAGAAGCATATTATAATATAAGGTATATTTGTTTTTTCCTTTTATACAAAATGTATACCCTTTGATTTTGTCATCTTTTTTTTTCAATTCTACAGTATATTCGAAAATCCCTGATTTCAGTTCTGCTTTAGCATCATCAGTAATAGAAGGAGTAGTTCCATCTTGATTTTCAGTTTCCTCCGCCACATTATATGTCTCTATATCTACTGTAAAATTCAATGTTGGTGCCCCACCAAAATACTGTATAAACTCTGTCATCGACGAAATTTTCCAGGGAACATTTTTCAGGTCGTCATTACCGTTTCGGGCCTTTTCGGTATAACCAATGAAAGCCGGAATAGCAGTTTCGGCTTCCACTACCGAGTTGCCGAAAGCGTTTTTCTCTTTGATATAAACGCCAGGTGTTTTGTATTCGCTCATAAATTAGATTTTTTAGATTAGTAATTATAGTTTCTATAAATAAATTATCTCCCTAAGAATATCCGAACGATCGGCAACAAACTTATTGACCCGCAAGGCTTCCTCGAAGGTAAAATTTTCTTTGTTAC
>OGXO01000735.1_pt1 | contig 18506 bp, 16 predicted proteins | sample 1576321 | NCBI WGS metagenome assembly OGXO01 (sample SAMEA3541568, study PRJEB24748) | human gut metagenome | biome: human gut; feature: human-associated habitat; material: faeces | place: China | collected 2012 | reverse complement strand
GCTGCGCGGCCACACTGATCACTGACCCCGAGGCGCTGCGCGGCCGCTGGCTGGACCCGCTGCAGGAAATCTTCCACAAATTCAACCTTTTTTTCTTCTTTTGACATCGTAATGCTGCATCGGTACCCCTTCTGTGCCAGCCGTTTTTCCAACACCGGAAGATGTTTTTCGATCAGGTCATAGGACGCGTCATCCGCAATGTAAAAATTCGTCTTTACATTTTTATCTTTCATGCGTATGGAAACATCCGTGGAACCTAAGTTGTCAAGATCCAAATGTAAAAATGCAGTCAGTTCCGCTTCCGGATCATTCAGATTCTTTTTGTTTGTGTATACATACAGATCTCCCGATGCATTCTGCCCTGACAATTTGAGCGGAAGCTGTACATATGTGTAGACCTGGTTAATCTGATTCATAAATTCTACATTACTGCGGATATCTGCTGCCGTCTGTACAAAGGAATTCTGTGTGACTCCGGCAGCTTTCATCACATTTTCCATCTGTTTCATCTGGTGATCCAGCCGCTCATAAAGGTCGCTTACTTTTGATGCTTCTCTCAGCTGTTCCGGTTCAAGCAGCCACTGTTTTTCGGCACAGTTCTTTAAGATTGCAGCAAATTCCTTACTTCCAAACAGCTTTGTCATTCCGGCAAATCCATACTCCTGATTCTGTTTTAACGCATCACGAAGCGTATTCAGGAAATCTTCCGCCGTCATGGACTGCTTTAATGTCACTTCCGGTTCTGCCTGTGCAAGTTCAAATGCCTTCTTACCTGCATCGTCCCCCGACATTGTGTCCACAAATACATCTTCCTCTTCCTGCACTTCAAAAAGATCTGTATTTCCGGTGAGCGTCGGTATATTCTGCAATAAACGTTTTAAATGATCCAGACCGTTCTGGTCTAAGATCTGCTCTAAGGTGTCCGTCTGTCCCTGCACATTTTTGAAATCTACGGCCGTATCCGCCTGTGTATTTTTCAAAACGTCCGCTGCATCTATGCCTGTCTGCATACTCTGCGCTGCATTTCCCGCTGTCTGCTCCCCCACAATATTTTCTGTGTTTTCTGCCACACCGGCACTCTGTTCCTGCCCGGCTGCTCCCATTGAAATCAGGTCTTTCGTATTCTGCTGCTGTACCTGTTTCTGCACACCTTCTGCAGCAGCACCATCTTTGCTCTGCTGCACTGCCGCTTCCGTCTCTATATTCTCACCGGCATTTACCATCGTTCCTGTATCGTTCTGCTGCAATCCGTCCGTCGTCTGTGCCGGCGTTTCTCCCTCTCCGTTTAAAATGTCTAAAACCTTTCCATATAATTCAAAGGACTGTTCTTCTCCTGAATCTGCATCTCCTAAAAGACGTCCAAGCTGGTTCATTGCAAGATCCATCTCATCCACGATCGCATGCTGATCCACCATATAATTTTCAAACTGTGATGCCATTTCCGCACTGACCGGCAATCCGATCTTTGTCATAAGGACGGCTGTATTTACATTGACATTCGGATTGCTTCCAACGACTCTGCCCATGTCAAGGATGCTCTGTCTGCTGATCGACATCTGCTCTTTCATCATGGAATCCACCATTGTGATATTCCGCTCTGTTGCCGGAACTCCAGCCGCAGTCAGCGCATTTAACAAAATCGGATTATTGATATTGCCCGCCTGGACATAGGGACGGAGTGCGATCGTCGTCCCGTCATTCGAACGAACCTGAAAAAACATGGATTCACCCGGCTGAATGGACACTTTTCCATCCAGCCTCGCCGTGATCGTCTGCCCGTTTCCAAGTGCTAAAACAACCTTACCGTTTTTGACACTGTTAACCGTTCCCTCAAACGTGCTTCCCGGTTCTAATTCCTGCATGGACGACACAAGTTTCTGCGTTCCCTGCGCACTCATAAGCTCCTCTGTTCCATTTTTGACATTCTGGCTGTACTGCCCCAACATATCTCTGATCTGCATAACAAACCCTCATTCCAAAAAGTCTGACACTTTATTCCTCTATAAAATTATGGATAAAACTTCTGCGGTGGATCGGGGAAGGACCATATTTCTTCAATGCCGCAATATGCTCTGCCGAACCATACCCTTTATTTGACGCAAACCCGTATTCCGGCAGGATCTGATCATATTCTACCATCAGCCTGTCCCTTGTCACCTTTGCGATAATGCTCGCTGCACCAATTGAAATACTTTTTGCATCTCCTTTGATGATCGGTACCTGTGGAATGGTAACTTCCGGTATCGTCACCGCATCATTTAATAATATATCGGGTGCCGGTTCTAATTTGCTTATAGCCTCGCGCATCGCTTCATAGGTTGCCTGCAGAATATTGATCTCATCGATCCGCTGCGGGGATACCATTCCGATCCCTGCTGCAACCGCCTTCTCCATGATTTCATCATAGAGTTCTTCCCGCTTTGCTGCCGTAAGTTTCTTAGAATCATTGATATAAAGAATATCACAGTCTTTCGGCAGGATCACTGCCCCGGCAACAACAGGACCGGCAAGCGGTCCTCTTCCCACTTCATCAATCCCACAGATATAGGTGTACTGACCATATTTTCGTTCGTATTCCTGCAGTTTCCAGATTCTTTTTCGTTCTTCCTCTAATTTCTGCAGTCTTTTTTTTGCCTGCTCTACAAGTTTTATGACACCACTTCTCTCATCTGACTCATATGCCATAATAAAAGAAGGCAGCATTGCTTCCGTTGCCGCCTTTAATTCCTCTTTGATCTGTCCTATTTTTCGTTCTTCCATCTCTGACACTTCCATTTCTGCTGTCTGTATTTTTTACAATAGACTACACCTTCCGCAGGCAAATCTATTGTCATGAGCCGTGTTTTAAAAAACCGATCTGATCAAACGGATAGATGCGAAGCCACGCACGTCCTATGATCCTTTCTCCCACAATCGGTCCCACTTCCGCCATACGGCTGTCCATGCTGTCGTTCCGGTTATCACCCAGCACAAAATATTCATCTGCTCCAAGCTGTATCCCGTCTTTTGCCAGTCCCGGATCCCGCATCACTTCTTTTCCATATGATTCCTGCAGCTTTTCGCCATTGATATAAATGAATCCGTCCTCATCGATCCGCACACTTTCCCCCGGCAGTCCGATGATCCGCTTGATAAAATATCTGCCATCTTCCTGAGGAAACACAATGATATCAAACCTGTCCGGATCATGAAAACGATAGGACAGTTTATCCACGATCAGATTATCTCCATCAGAAAGTGTCGGCTGCATGGAAACACCGTTTACAACTGTGCGCTGCCCTACAAAATGAATGATCAAAAAAGTGATACACGCCACAAGTGCAAAATACAGAATGATTTCAAACACTGCCCTGATCTCTGTCTGTCTCATTCTGCACTGCCATCCTGTATCTTCGGACGTTCCAGTGTGATCTGTCCCAGTTTTCCACTCCGGAATTCGTCGATCAGAAGTGCTGCCGCCTTGCTGTAATCTAACTCTCCGCCCTTTGAGATACACTTTCTGTTTTCTGCGATCTGTCCTAAGATCACCGGCGGCTCTGCGTCCTCCTCCACACCGTAACGTTCCTTTAGTACGGTCGGATAATCGCTTAACAGTATTTTGATCAACTCTAATGATAATTCATCAATGTTTAAGATCTCATCCTTGATTGCACCGATCAGAGCTAAATAAAGACCAACTCTCTGATCTTCAAATTTTGGCCAGAGGATTCCAGGTGTATCTAACAGTTCCACATTCTTATTGAGCCGGATCCACTGTTTTCCTTTAGTCACACCCGGTTTATTTCCAGTCTTCGCACATGCCTTTCCAGCATAGGAATTGATAAATGTTGATTTGCCGACATTCGGAATACCTACAACCATTGCACGCACCGGACGATTTTTGATTCCTCTTTTCCGGTCACGCTCAATTTTCTCCTTACAGGCCTCCATCACAACATTTGTGACATCTTTCATTCCTGCCTTGCTCCTTGCATCCAGACATACAACATAATAACCTTTTTCACGGAAAAAATCCGACCACTCACGGTTTCTTCCCGCATCCGACAGATCCGATTTATTCATCAGGATCAATCTTGCCTTATTTTTCCCAAGTTCATCAATATCCGGGTTACGGCTTGCAAGTGGTATTCTTGCATCCACCAGTTCAATCACTAAATCGATCAGTTTTATATCTTCCTGCATCTGACGTTTTGCTTTCGTCATATGTCCAGGGTACCATTGAAATTGCATATTTTTCTCCATTTCTATCAATATTTTTTTAACATCTGTATCTTTTTACAGAAATCCAATTTCCGAAAACGGTGCAATCCGAAACCAGGCTTTTCCTATAATATAATCTTTTTTGATATTTCCGATATTTGCATAACGGCTGTCCTCACTATTATTGCGGTTATCTCCTAAAACAAAATATTCATCTGCTCCAAGTGTGATCTCCTCCGCTGCCAGTCCCGCATCCTCAATGGATGCCACATCCGTCTCCTCATCAAACGCTTTTCCGTTGACATATACCGTTCCATTTTTGATCTGTACGGTATCTCCCGGAACACCTATGACACGCTTTACATAATAATGGGATTTTTCATTTCCATTTGGCAAAAATACGACAATATCATTCGTTTTCGGATCTGTCACTTTATAAACAAAACGGTTTACTAAAATCTGATCTCCGCCATTTAATGTCTTAGACATCGATTGTCCTACCACACTGGTTCTAAGTCCGATAAAATAAACAAACGTAAACGCAATGAGTAACGTGAGTGCTATTTCTACTGTCCACGACAAAACCTCTTTTACCACTGCAAAATTGATTTTCTTCTTCCGTCTTCCAAAGTTTAAACCACTTTTTCTTCGTCTTACCACGTCCGTTTTCCTTTCACAAAGATGTACCTATATACTTTATCACAAAATACTGCACTTCGTAAACCATATACATGGAGAATAAAAAATGCCCCGCTGTGTTTCCACCTGCAGGGCAGCTTTTTCATATTTTTTACTTAAATTTTTCCACCTGTTCTTCTAAAAACTCCGGTGTATCAAAATAGTCGATCTTCATCGCATGTTTTACTTCGGCGAGCGTCTTCTCAGCCTCATGTTTTGCTGTCTCGCTGCCTTTCTTTAAAATGTCATACACATCACCGATACGGTTTTCGTATTCTTTTCTGCGTGCACGGATCGGAGAAAGTTCTTCCTGCATAACATTGTTTAAGAATTTCTTCACCTTGACATCACCGAGACCACCGCGTGTATAGTGGTCTTTTAACTCCTGTAAGCAGGAATACTCCGGAAGATATTCTGCGAAATGTCCGTCATTACAGAACGCATCCAGATAGGTAAATACCGTGTTGCCCTCAAGATTACCCGGATCTTCGATACGGATATGATTTGGATCGGTATACATGGACATGATCTTTTTCTTAACATCTGCTTCCGGCTCGGAGAGATAGATGCAGTTGCCGAGTGATTTACTCATCTTCGCCTTTCCGTCGGTACCCGGAAGTCTCAAGCACGCCTTATTTTCCGGCAGCAAGATCTGCGGATCGGTCAGTGTCTCGCCGTATACGGCATTAAACTTGTGCACGATCTCCTTTGTCTGCTCAAGCATCGGCATCTGGTCTTCACCAACCGGAACTGTCGTTGCATGGAATGCAGTGATATCTGCCGCCTGACTGATCGGATAACAGAAAAATCCAACTGGGATGCTTGTCTCAAAGTTACGCATCTGAATCTCTGATTTCACGGTAGGATTGCGCTGTAATCTTGATACCGTAACGAGGTTCATATAATAAAATGTCAGCTCCGTCAATTCTGTTACATAAGACTGGATAAAGATATCAGACTTCGCCGGATCGATTCCTACGGAAAGATAATCGAGTGCCACTTCCATGATATTACTGCGCACTTTTGCAGGGTTGTCTGCATTGTCGGTAAGTGCCTGTGCATCTGCGATCATAATAAAGATCTTGTCATATTCACCGGAATTCTGAAGTTCAACTCTCCGCTTTAAAGAGCCTACATAATGTCCCACATGTAATTTGCCTGTCGGGCGGTCGCCCGTTAAAATAATTTTCTGTGCCATATTTTTTCCCCTGTCAAACATATTTCTGAGTCTATTATACACGTTTTGTTTCCGTGATTCAATTTATTCTTTTACATATGGGTAATCTCTGTCAGTCTTCCCTTAAAACACGGCTGATCTGAAGACGCGCCTGCTTTGCATCGACCGGTTTTAGCAGAAATCCATCTGCGCCTAACTGTTCTGCAAGTTCCTGATCCTCTTTCCTGTCACTCATAGTGAGTACGATCACCGGAATCTTTTGAAACACCCCGGACTCCTGCCTTCTCCGCAGCACCTCGAATCCATCCATCCCAGGCATCACAATATCCAAAAGTACTGCATCGATCTTCCCGGCACTGTGTTCTACCAGATCGAGACATTCCTGTCCGCCCGATGCCTCCGCCACATCATAGATATCTTTTAAATTTTCTTTTACAATCACTCTCTGAAGTTTTGAATCATCTGCAATCAATACTGTATATCTCACAATGTCACCTATGCATATTTTCTTCTGTATTTTCTTTTATTCTGCCATAGAATGACCTGTGGTTCAACTGTCCTTTTTTCCCAGTATTTTTATATGGAATAATCAAAAGACTGTCCGACTGCTTTTTCTTCTTTTGTCATCACGGAATCTGCCCTGCTTTCATAAATCACGTTATTTATTTTTTTCAGCAGTTCTTCCCAGGAGGAAGCGGAAACGGTCACTTTATCCGCATCCGATGTCTTTTCTGTATCTTTCGCCTTACCGGTACCATCTGTCTTTCCCTTCTTATCTGTCCGGTCCGCCTTTTTCTCCTCCGCACGTTTTTCCTGTGCTTCCCTCTGCGCTTTCTTTTTCTCTTTTGCCGCAGCTTCTTTTTTGTCCGCGATACGCTCTCTCTGGGATGCAAGAGATTTGTCCACAACCGCAAAAAATGATGCATTTCCGTGGTCATCAAAGGTCATTCCAAAAGAGCTTACCGAATCGGCTTTCGAGCCAAGACTATCTTTCATCTGATTTAGCCGGGAAGCTGCATTGTTTAAAATCCCCTCATATTTTGCGCGATACTCCTCATCTTCCGCCATCTTTTCGATCTTGTCGGAATCGATTAAAACAAGAAGTTCCTTGGAACTCTGGTACATGCCTTTCTTGCTCTCCGCTTCCTCTTTTTTCTCCGGAGAGACAAGAATAAAATCCATATTAGAATATTTTGCTTTTAATTTTTCATAATACTTTTGGGCCTTATCGCTCAGAACCGGATCACCTATGGTTCTGCCGCTCACCTTGCTTTTCTTTGTGGTCTTGTCTGCCTCTTTTGTAACGTCGGCCTTTTTATTGCTGTCTGTTTTTTTGTTGTGTTCTGTGCGGTAAGAATAGTCCGCTGCATAAGAATTTAATGCACTGTTGCTGCTGATCTCACTCATGTTTTTATCCTCCCTGAAAAATTTGTTTTCGCCTTCTAATTCCATTTATCCGGCAATTTTTGTTTCTATTATGGTTATCGGCTCATTTTGGGATTAATTTATACAGATACATACTTGACTTTTCAGGAAGAACAGATACACTTTATAACAGCAAATTACATGACATTATTCAGAAAGAAGTGTTTACAAATGATGCAGAACCAGATACCAAAAAACCATATGGATATTCCCTGGCACCAGTTTACGGGATCGGATAAATCACTCCCGATCACCCAGACAGGACTGACTGAAAAAGCTTCAGTGATCGGTCGTACCGGTCTTATGATGCTCTCCTGCGGTACCGGAGCATGGCGTGTGCGCAGTTCCATGAACAGTCTTGCCACTCTGCTCGGTGTTACCTGTACCGCTGACATTGGACTGATGTCGATCGAATATACCTGCTTTGACGGAACCGACTGTTACTCGCAGTCTCTCTGCCTGACAAATACCGGTGTCAATACTTCAAAATTAAACCGGCTGGAACGCTTCGTCAATGATTTTGACCATGAATGCTGCACAATGTCCGGCGAACAGATCCATACTTATTTAGACCAGATTGAACAGATCCATGGGCTTTACTCCCCATTTGCACTTGGATGTGCATCAGCGCTTGCATGCAGCGCATTTACATTTTTACTCGGCGGCGGACCTATTGAAATGCTCTGTGCCTTCTTTGGTGCCGGCATTGGAAATTATCTGCGGTGCAAACTGACAAAACATCATTTTACACTGTTTCTCTGCATTGCAGCATCCGTCTCAAGTGCCTGTCTGGTTTATGCCGGACTGTTAAAAATTGCAGAGCTGCTGTGGGGAATCTCCATTCAGCATGAAGCAGGTTATATCTGTGCCATGCTCTTTATCATTCCCGGTTTTCCATTTATCACCAGCGGAATCGACCTCGCAAAACTTGATATGCGCTCCGGTCTTGAGCGTCTCGCCTACGCACTGATCATTATTGCCGTCGCCACTATGTTTGCCTGGATGGTAGCCCTTTTACTTCATTTGCAGCCTGTAGATTTTCTTCCTTTAAACCTTACTCTGACAGAAAAGATCATCTTCCGTCTGCTTGCAAGTTTCTGCGGCGTATTCGGATTTTCAATCATGTTTAACAGTCCCAGACAGCTTGCAGCAGCCGCAGCCGTGATCGGCGCCATTGCAAATACATTCCGGTTAGAACTTGTGGATCTTCTCGGAACACCTTCCGCGGCCGCTGCATTTTTAGGTGCACTGACCGCTGGACTGCTCGCATCCCTTTTAAAAAACCATGTCGGTTATCCAAGGATTGCGATCACCGTTCCATCTATCGTTATCATGGTTCCCGGATTATACCTGTACCGTGCGATCTATAATCTCGGCATCATGTCTTTGGATGCATCGGCCTCCTGGTTTGCCTCTGCGATCCTTATCATCGTATGCCTGCCTCTCGGACTGATCTTTGCAAGAATACTGACCGATAAGATGTTCCGGTACTGTACCTGATATTTTATTCTTTCAATAAATATTCATCTCTCTTTGCTCCTGTGGAAACAAGGTAAATGGAATGTCCGATCAGTTCCTCGATCCTCTCGATATACTTCTTTGCATTTTCCGGAAGATCATTCCAGTTTCTGCAGTATGAGATGTCGCAGTTCCAACCATCTAACATCTCAACCTCCGGTTTTGCAGCATCAAGCAATACATTCGTCGGGAAATCCGTGATGAGCTTTCCGTTCACACGGTATCCCGTGATAACGGGGATCTTTTCAAAGCTGCTCAATACATCCAGTTTGGTCAGGGCAATATCTCCTGCATTCTGACACTGCAGTCCGTATCGGCTTGCAACTGCATCAAACGGCCCGACTCTTCTTGGACGTCCGGTTGCAGCCCCAAATTCATTACCCGCCTTTCTTAATTTATCGTTCCATTCCCCGTCAGCGGCTTTCTCAGCGACAAATGGTCCCTCACCAACACATGTAGAATATGCCTTCATGACACCTACGACACGCTCCGGTTTTCTTTTTGGAATACCCGCACCGATCGTTGCATAGGCTGCGATCGTACTAGAGCTTGATGTGTAAGGATAAATTCCGTAATCAATATCACGCAATGCGCCAAGCTGTGCCTCAAAGAGGATATCTTTGCCTTCTGCGGCTGCCTTTTCCAACAGCACCCCCGTATCGGTAATATACGGCTTTAAAAATTCTGCCTGTCCCTTGCACCAGTCCATGACCTCTTCCACTGAGAGCGGTTTCTGACCATATACCTTTTCAAGGATCAGATTTTTGCTCTCTACGATCATTGCGATCCGTTTTTTGATCACTTCCGAATCCAGATATAAAAGGTCTCCCATCCGAAGCGTTTTCTTCATATATTTATCGCCATAGGCATAGGCGATTCCTCTTTTTGTGGAGCCAAATGCCTCCCCGGTCTTAGAGAGTCTCTCCTCCTCTAAAACGTCCTGTCTGACATGGAATGGCATGCAGACGGTTGCTTTTTCCGATATCTTTAAATTTTCCGGACTGATTTTTACATTCATGTAACGCATCATCTCGATCTCATGTCTTAAGTGATCCGGATCAATGACCATTCCGTTTCCAAGTACACAGACAACCTCCGGATGCAGAATACCGGACGGCAGCAGATTCAAAACAAATTTACCTTTATCTGTCACTACGGTATGTCCTGCATTGTTTCCTCCCTGATAACGAACCACATAATCGGCGTGTTCACTTAATAAATCTACGACACGTCCTTTTCCTTCATCGCCCCAGTTAATACCAGTTACTGCTGTTAACATAAATATTCACACTCCTTTTATGCTTGTGCATGTACAATCTTATCTGCTGTATCAATACTCTTTTCCAACCGTTCCGAAAAACGGTGGATCGGTAAAAATACGCCCAGTTCATCAAACCTCTGACCTTCATCTTCCAAAGAATCCTGTCCGTAATAAACAAAGGAACGCGGCAGGTCCTTTTGCAGTTTCATCATGATATCCCACACTGCTGCATAAGCCTGTGCTTCCGTCCTCTGCTGTTTTACCGTATCCGGCAGTTCATAGACAAGCAAAAGACCGATGTGCTCACCCATCTTATATTCCATCACATCCATCGTATCCGCATCATAGCTGTGACGCTTGCGGTATCCGTATGCAAGATACATCTTTACACCTTTCTCTTTCCGGAATACCTTTTTAAACCGGTTATAATCTTTTTCACTCACATGGATCTCCTTTGTCTGGATCAGATTTCCATCCTCGTCCGTGAGCAGATACGGATTGACCTGTCCGTCCGCATTAAAGCGGAACGGTGCCAAAAATGAGTTGCGCAGTAAGTCAAACATGCTGTTTTTACAGACTGCCATCAAAAATGCTGTCAGATCCCGGTTTTTATAGGCATCAAACAATGCCTTAGCAAACTGTTCCGGTGGAAGATATCCTCCCACCAGTTCAAGATCCGAATCAATTTCTCCATAAAAAGTCTGCATCAGACGCTCACAGGCTTCCGGATCTTTCAAGATTTTATCAAACAACAGATCTGCTTTTTCTTCTCTTGGAAATATTGTCTCCATCCTTTTTCCCTCCATTATCTAATCTTTTCTAAGAACATCAGCAGAAAACTGATCAACAGAAGTCCACCGGATATCCAGATCACATGAAACCCGTACCTCACAGACAGATTTCCTCCGATTCCCGCACCAACCGCAAAGAATAAAATGATTCCAAAATAGTAAAGTGCCTGTCTGATCTGTTCCGGTCTTTTTTCCCTGAGATACAGTGAAAACGCTGCCGTCCCACTCCGCAGATTTCCGATGCACATTGTGCTTGCGTAGGAATATCCGCCGACTTTCCGGAATGTCTGCACCTGCATGGCACAGGAAAAAGAAACTAACACGGTTGCTGCCATATTAAGATTCTCCGGAAGAAATCCCACAAACACCAGGATTGCCATCTCACAGAGTAATACTGACTGTCTCCAGTGCAGCTTTCTCGCATACTTAAAACTTCCCTGTATCCTCTCTGCCACAAACACACCGACTGCAAATGCGAGCAATGGGAACAGATAACGCAATCCCTCACTCCACTCTCCCATCATAAAATGCTGACTCATGAGTACCACGTTTCCGGTCTGTGCATTCGAAAACACGCCATCTCTCGTAAAATAAGTGTATGCATCCTGGAACCCACCGGACAGTGCCAGAAACACACTCGTGATAAACGCCTCCGACATCTGCACTTTCGTACTCCTTGGCTCATTTTGATTCAAAGCCAATGTTCTCACCTCTTATTCCCGTTTTTTCTCATTGATTTCTTACATCGTCTGTATTATAGTATCCCTGTTATCAGATGTAAAAAGTATTATTGATATATCCATCATATGATTTTTATATAATAAATAAAAGGAGATAAAACACCGCATGATCACTTACGACTATTACCGTATTTTCTACTATGTTGCACAGTATAAAAGTTTTACCAGAGCTGCAGAGGCACTGCACAATAACCAGCCAAATATCACAAGGTGCATGAATAATCTGGAATCGGAATTAAACTGTACACTGTTTTTGCGCTCTAACAAGGGGATAACGCTGACTCCCGAAGGAAAAAGATTATATGAACATGTTGCGATTGCCTATGAGCAGCTGTCGCTTGGGGAAGATGAGATCCGTCAGAATAGGGATCTCGAAAATGGACTGGTTTCCATCGGAGCCAGTGAAAATGCGCTGCGCCTGCTATTGCTTCCGGTATTAGAACGTTTTCACGAACAATATCCACATGTGCGCATCCGTATTTTCAATCACTCCACACCACAGGCAATTTTAGCATTAGAGAGCAAGGTCGTCGATTTTGCAGCAGTCACCTCACCACTTACCATCCAAAAGCCACTGCACAAAACACACCTTGCCTCCTACCGCGAAATTCTGATCGGAGGAACAAAATATAAAGAACTGGCTTCACAGATCCGAAGCTTAAATGATCTTTCCGGAATACCGGTTATAGGGCTTGCCGACGGCACCGGGACCAGAGAATTGTATCACCGTTATTTCTTAAGTCATGGTCTGATGTTCGCACCTGATATGGAGGCTGCCACCACCGACCAGATCCTTCCTATGATCACACACAATCTCGGTATCGGTTTTTACCCGGAGGAGCTCGCTGCAGAGGCGATCGCACGCGGCAGCGCCTACGCGATCCGTCTCGTCGAACCCATACCGGAACGTGAAATCTGTTTAGTCACAAACAGCAGCACCCAGATGAGTGCTGCTGTCCGCAAAGTAATTTCTTTTCTTTAAACCATTATCGGTCTTCCCTGAAGTACGCTTCTCCAAGGCTTGCCGGCGGCTGGTTTTCCTGTTTATTTCGTTTACTTGTGATCACAAGTACAATGATCGTCACCACATAAGGAAGCATCTTGCAGAGTTCCTGTGTTGCACGGGTCAGTCCCGGCAGATAGATATATAAAATATAAAGTCCACCAAACAGGAATGATCCCCAGATTGCATGATCCGGATTCCAGAGTGCTAAAATAACCAGTGCGATTGCCAGCCATCCACGGTCACCAAATCCGTTGTTAGACCAGGTTCCTCCGAGATATTCCATGACAAAATAAAGTCCTCCAAGACCTGCGATTGCTGCTCCTGTCACAGTTGCAATGTATTTGTATTTTGATACATTGATACCTGCAGCATCTGCAGTCGCCGGGCTCTCCCCGACTGCGCGTAAGTTTAAGCCGCGTCTGGTCTTTTTCAGGAAATAAGTCATACATACGGCAAGGATCACGGATAAATAGGTCAGAAAACCATAGGAAAATAATAAATCTCCGATCACAGGGATTGCAGAAAGTCCCGGTATTTTTGCACGAAACGCTGCCGCCGTAGTCTGTACGGAAATCTGTCCGACACCTCCGGCAAGTTTTGAAATAGAACCGCCGAAGAAGTTACCAAAACCTACTCCAAACGTTGTTAAAGCCAGACCAACAACATTCTGATTTGCACGCAGTGTGATCGTCAGGAAACTGTAGATCAGCCCACCTAATGCAGACACGATCAGTGTTGCCAGAAATGCAATCAACAGTCCAACAAATCCATTCGGGTTTTCTTTGCCATTTTCATAAAAGAATGCCCCCATCAGACCGGAAATACCGCCCATATACATGATACCCGGGATTCCAAGATTTAAATTGCCGGATTTCTCTGTCACGATTTCTCCGGTTGCACCAAATAAAATTGCAACCCCCTGTCCGATCGCTTTTTGTATGAATGTCATAAGCAGATTCATTTATTTTCCCTCCTTATGGTTCTTTTTCCATTCCAGCTTATAATTGATGAAAAACTCACAGCCGATTAAGAAAAACAGTAAAATACCGGTAATGATATCCGACGCATTCTCATTTAAACCAAACTGGGAAGCGATCTGGATGGATCCCTGCTGCATAAATACCAGAAATGCAGATACTAAGATCATTGCAAACGGATTAAATTTTGACATCCACGCAACAATGATGGCGGTAAATCCACGTCCACCGGCTGTACTTGTGGAGATCGTATGGCTCGCACCACTGACGATCAGGCAGCCTGCGATTCCGCAGATCGCACCGGAGAGCATCATCGTGCGGATGATTACTTTTTTTACATTGATACCGGCATAGCGCGCAGTATTCTGGCTCTCGCCGACAACTGCGATCTCATATCCCTGTTTGCTGTATTTCATGTATACATACATGCCGAGTGTGATGATCAGAACAACGATCACGTTCAGTCCATACATATTTCCAAAAATGGATGGGAACCATCCTTTCTGTCCAGCTGCATTGATGATGCCGACCGTGTTAGAACCGGACGGATTCTCCCAGAATACGATGGCAAATGTGACAAGCTGCATTGCCACATAATTGAGCATCAATGTAAACAATGTCTCATTTGTATTGAAATATGCTTTAAACACTGCCGGGATCAGTCCCCAGATCAATCCTGCCGCCGCACTTGCAATAAAGATCAGAATTAAAAGCAGCCAGTTTGGCATCGCATCCCCTGCATAGATCATCAGTGCTGCAGTTGCCATACCTCCCACTAAGATCTGTCCCTCAGCTCCAATGTTCCAGAATTTCATTTTAAATGCCGGTGTCAGTCCGATCGCAATACATAAAAGCACCAATGTCTCTCGGATCGTTACCCACACACGACGGCTGCTTCCTACCGCACCGTCTATAATACCAAGATATACCTGGATCGGATTCTGTTTTGTGATTGCAACGATCACAAGTCCCGCAACGATCAGTGATAATGCAACGGCTACAAGCCGGATTCCCCATGCTTTTGCTGTGCTGATCGTATCGCGTTTTATCATACGAACTGCCGGTTCTTTTACTTCTTTACTCATTTGCCTGTTTCTCCTCTCCCGAACCTGTCATCAAAAGTCCAAGTTTTTCTTTTGTGGTACTTCTAGCGTCCACAATACCGGAAACTCTTCCGCCATTTAACACAAGGATCCTGTCACACAGCTCTAAAAGCACATCTAAGTCCTCGCCGACACAGATGACTGCAACTCCCTTTTTCTTCTGGTCGTTTAGCAGATTATAGATCGTATAGGAAGAGTTGATATCAAGCCCACGCACCGGATATGCCACCATCAGCACGTTTGGATTGCTTGCGATCTCACGTCCAACAAGGATCTTCTGTACATTTCCACCGGAAAGGCGGCTGACCGGAGTCTCAACTCCCGGCGTCACGACTTCAAGCTTGTCCACGATTTCCTGCGCAAGCTGCTTTGGTGCCTTACGGTCTGCAAAGAAATGTTTTCCTTCCTTGTAACTGCGGATCATCATATTATCCGTCAGATCCATGGAACCGACCAATCCCATTCCGAGACGGTCCTCCGGGACAAAAGATAAGGCGATACCAAGTTTTTTGATATCCTCCGCCTTCATATCGGAGATTTTTTCGACTTTTCCCTCCGGTGACTCATAAAGGATCTCACCACTCTCGATCGGCTGCAAACCAGCCACAGACTCTAAAAGTTCTTTCTGTCCGCTTCCGGAAATGCCTGCGATACCAAGAATTTCGCCGCTGTATGCGGTAAAGGAAGCCTCTTTTAATACTTTTAAACCTTCCTTGTTCCGGCATGTCACACCGCGCATCTCAATTCGTTTTTTTGCATTTTCCGGTTCGGTACGGTTGATATCAAGCGTTACTTTTTCACCGACCATCATCTCAGTTAGAGACTCTACCGTTGCACCTTTTGTCTCCACCGTATCTATGTACTTTCCTTTTCGAAGCACTGCCACACGGTCAGAAAGCTCTAATACTTCGTTTAACTTGTGTGTGATGATGATGATGGATTTTCCTGCGGCACGCATGTTGCGCAATACCGCAAATAATTTTTCAGTCTCCTGCGGTGTTAAAACGGCAGTCGGCTCATCTAAGATCAGAATATCCGCGCCACGGTATAAAACCTTTACGATCTCAACGGTCTGTTTCTGGGAAACGGACATATCATAAATTTTCTGGGATGGATTTAAGTCAAAACCATAGCGGTCTGTCAGTTCTTTGACTTCTTTTTCCACCTGTTTTAAATTCAGGCGTTCTTTTCCCGGCAGACCTAAAATAATATTCTCGGCGGCTGTCAGGATATTGATCAGCTTGAAATGCTGATGAATCATTCCAATTCCGAGTTCGAAGGAATCTTTCGGGGACCGGATCGTCACGGTTTTCCCATTCACACGGATTTCTCCCTCATCCGGGAAATAAATACCGGAGAGCATGTTCATCAGCGTAGTCTTTCCACTACCATTCTCTCCTAATATAGAAAGGATCTCTCCCTTTCTCACTGTCAGATTTACATTGTCATTTGCGACAACCTCTCCAAAACGTTTGGTGACTCCCAAAAGTTCAATCGCATTTACCGGTTCCACAAACAGTCCTCCTTTAACGTAAACTGCGGAACTGTGATAAAAGGTCTGTCCTTTCACAGTTCCGCTTATTTATGATACAAAAAGCATTCATTCAGACATGCTCTTTTGCATTATGGCAGAATTATATTCTGCTAAAAATCTTAATCAATCATTCTGCACCGCAGATGCTCTTAGTTGGTCACAGAAGTGATACCATCAATAATGATATCGAAAGATGGAGCAGATGCCAGCTCAGACTCATGATAGTATCCGTCTGATACATAATCTGCATATTTTGCATAATCGCCACCTTCTGCGATCAGGTCTTCTAAGGAAGAACCATTTACAGTAAATGCGGATGTATCGAATACATGAAGTGATCCGTCTTTGATTGCATTTTCAACTTCTGTTACTTTTGCGTCTGTTCCCTCTGCTGCAACTGCCTCGTTGATCGGTGTAATGTCAACTGCACCTTCTGCAAATCCCTGACACCAGTCAGTCTCGATTGCTGTTCCGTCTAATACACACTGTACTGCATGTGTATAGTAAACACCCCAGTTATTTGTCGGAGAAGTAAGTGCTGCATCCGGAGCAACAGTTGTCATATCAACGTTGTAGCCGACACATGGAACTTTCTTATCCTCACAGGTACTTGGCGCACCAGTGGTATCTGCATGCTGGCTGATCAGGACACATCCGTCATCGATCAGTTTTGCTGCTACCTCTGCCTCACCGGACATATCTGCCCAGCTGTTTGTATACTGTACTTCCATAGTTGCGGAAGGACACTGGCTCTTTGCACCTAAATAGAAAGAAGTAAATCCGGAAATAACCTCGGCATACGGGAATGCACCAACATAACCGATCTTAGCTGTATCCTCTGTGATGGTTCCGTCTGCGATCATCCCGTTTAATTTCATACCCGCAACAACGCCGGAAACATAACGTGCTTCGTATATAGAATCAAAATAGTTGTGCATGTTTGAAAGTCCGGAAGACGCTGCCTGATATCCGGTTGCATGACAGAACTGAACATCCGGGTACTCTGCTGCTGCCTGAAGCAGGTAACTCTCATGTCCGAAACTTGTACCGAAAATAATGTTGCATCCCTGATCTGCTAAATCAACTGCTGCATCATAAGCAGATTCATCTTCCGGGATCAGAGTTTTTTCTACGACCTGATCCTCAGATAATCCAAGATTGCTCATCATCTGATCGATACCAGCCATATGTGCTGCTGTATATCCTTCGTTCTCATCACCAATGTACATGACACCTACCTTGATATCCGATGCCGATTTTGCCTCGCCAGCCGCTGCTCCACTCTCTGTTGCAGCTACAGTACTGTCTGCTGCATTATTATCTGATGCATTGTCTGCTGATGTGTTGTCAGCAGTTCCATTTGAGCCACATCCTGCCAGCATGGAAACGGTAAGTCCCATGGTCAATAATACGCTTAATGCTTTTTTCATTTTTTTCATCCTCCTGTATCACTACTTGATAGAAATACATGAGTAAATTTAGCATAGAGAAATTTTTCCGTCAATGCAATTTTCGCCGTATTTCACCCAAAATCCAATTTTTAGCGAAAAATTTTTTCATTTATAAGCGGAGGTTATTTTTATCATTCCAGGAACTTATGGAATTTTCTATTTTCTGCCATTTATGTTTTCAAATGCCTTAACGAAAGATTTTTATAATTCCTCTGTCATTCAACTGTTTTAGAAATGAAACCAGAAGCGGCACCACAAACAGGCCGATAATTCCAAAAAATTTTAAGCCAATCAGCATACACGGCAGCATAATCACCGGTGATAACCCCATCTGCTTTCCAACCAGTTTTGGCTCGATCAGATTCCGCACGACCGTAATCACAAGGTAAAGTCCAAACACGCCAACTCCGGTAGAAATCCTTCCAGATGCAAAAGCAAGAACTGCCCACGGGATCAAAACCGTTCCCGTCCCAAGAACCGGAAGGATATCAAGTACCGCAATGATAAACGCGATGGCAAATGCATTTTTGATGCCAAGCAGAAACAAGCCTGCCGTAAGTTCCGCAAATGTAATACCAAAGATCAGGCAGTACGAGAGGATACATTTTCCCATCGTCCCTGTCACATAATTTTTTCCATCCCGGA
>OGXO01000721.1_pt1 | contig 18701 bp, 21 predicted proteins | sample 1576321 | NCBI WGS metagenome assembly OGXO01 (sample SAMEA3541568, study PRJEB24748) | human gut metagenome | biome: human gut; feature: human-associated habitat; material: faeces | place: China | collected 2012 | reverse complement strand
TCACTTTCTCCGGTTTCTGGGACTCTTTCGGATCGTTCATGATCTGAGCTAAAAGGATCTCTTTCTCATGTGCGATGTAATCAGCGCTTACTTCGTCTCTGGAAACGTATTTTGGATTTAAAGCTGCGATCTGCATTGCGATATTAACCATAGCTTCTTTTACAGCGTCATTGACAACATCTGTATCAGCATCTACGATAACACCGATTCTTCCGCCGCCATGTACATAAGAAACGACGCAGCCATGCTCTGCAACAACTTTTTCAAATCTACGGATCTTTAAGTTCTCTCCAATTACAGCTACTTTCTCTACTAATGCATCATTAACAGTCTTTGAAGCATCCTCGTTCCATGCCTCAGCCATAAATGCATCCATATCTTTTGCATCAGAGTTTACAGCCTGTGCTGCTACTGCTTTTACGAAGCTCTGGAATGTCTCATTCTTAGCAACGAAGTCAGTCTCAGAGTTAACCTCTACAACTGCTGCTGTCGTATCATCTTTTACAACAACGGTGCAAAGACCTTCTGCTGCGATTCTGCTTGCTTTCTTCTCAGCTTTAGCCTGTCCGTTCTTTCTTAAGAACTCAACAGCCTCGTCCATGTTTCCATTGGTCTCGTTTAATGCTTTTTTACAATCCATCATACCTGCGCCGGTCATCTCACGCAGTTCTTTTACCATAGCTGCTGTAATAGCCATTTTTCAATCCTCCAAAATTATATTTTATGATATAAAAGGGACGTTAACCTGCGTCCCTTTTGTTTTGTCACAAATGACAAATCTTATGCTTCCTCTACTGCCTCATCAGCTGCTACAGACTCTGCTTCTTCTGCAGTCATCTCTGCACCCTGATTTGCCTCAATAACAGCATCTGCCATCTTAGATACGATTAATTTAACAGCTCTGATAGCATCATCATTACCTGGGATCACATAATCTAACTCTTCCGGATCACAGTTTGTATCAGCGATACCGATTAATTTGATTCCTAAAGTATGAGCTTCCTGGATACAGATTCTTTCTTTCTTAGGATCTACTACAAAGATTGCATCCGGAATCTTCTTCATCTCTTTGATACCACCAAGGTTTTTCTCTAATTTTTCCCACTCTTTTTTCAGTGCGATAACTTCTTTTTTCGGTAATACTTCGAAAGTACCATCTGTTGCCATTGTCTCGATCTCTTTTAATCTTGCGATACGGCTCTGGATAGTTCTGAAGTTGGTCAGCATACCACCTAACCATCTCTCATTTACATAGAACATTCCACAACGCTCTGCCTCAGTTTTGATTGCATCCTGAGCCTGCTTCTTTGTTCCTACGAAAAGGATTGTGCCACCTGCTGCTGCGATATCAGATACTGCTTTGTAAGCCTCATCTACTTTACCAACGGATTTCTGTAAGTCGATGATATAGATTCCGTTTCTCTCTGTGTAGATGTATGGAGCCATTTTAGGGTTCCATCTTCTTGTCTGATGTCCAAAGTGAACACCTGCCTCTAATAACTGTTTCATTGAAATAACGCTCATGTTTCTACCTCCTGGTTTTTGTTGTTATAAAAAGCTGTGCGTCCGGCTTTTTATAAGTTGCTTCCATGTGTTTCATTCTTTCAGGCGACCATCTGGCACCAGCCTGTCGGTCCACACATGTGTTTACTCGGAATATTCTTTTATTCCGTCATAACCTTGCAAATTATAACACACGCCCCAACCAGAATCAAGTACTTTTTTCTGATTAGGGCGTATTTTTCTCATTTACTCTGTTTTATTGCTGCTGTTGTTCCATTGGACCGGCTTTTAAAATATTTGTAATTTCTTCATAAGATGCATGATATGGAATCTGGTAGGTTCCTGCACTGATAAAGGAAGCATAACCAACCTCACTTAAATATTTTCGCAGTCCTTCCGAATCATCGATCACACCATTGGCTGCAAGATTTTCGCACATTGTTCTGCACACATCCCCACGGTTTACAACCAGTGTGAACGGTTCCTGCTGTGTCTGTTCCGCGTTTTCTGCATTTTCAGTATCCGATACCACAGACTCCTGCGGAGTTTCTGTTTCCGGTTCCTTCGGCACTTCCATCTGTGTTTCTGTCTCCTGCTGTAATTCCTCGGCAGCTATCTGCTGTTCGTTTTTTTGCTCCGTCTCTTCCGGTTCCGTGGTTTCTGTTTCTGCAATTACCGCACTATTCTGTTCCGGCATAATCATACCAAGCTGTGCAGCCTTTTCTATAATCTGTTCATCCGTCATTTTAGGCTTCTGCATCGAAAAACAGCTTACCAGAATGATCGTTGTGACAATAATACCTATGCCAAGTCCTCTTAAATAATATTTTAGTTTCACGAATCTGTATCCCCTTTATAAAGTCCAAGTACAAGATTTACCTCTCCGAGTCCTACCCCAAGTGCCTTTGCAATCTCAACACTCTGCATTCCCTTTTTACGCATTTCGAGGATCCTGCCTGTATGGTTTTCCTCCGTTTCAGGTTCTTCTTCCTTTTTTAAGACCGGGACTTCCTGCTCTTTTGTCTCCACTTTTTTTGCTGCCGGCTCCGGCTTTGGCACAGGTGCTGGCTCCGCTGCTTTTTTCTTTGCCATTCCTTCCTGTATGCTCTTGACATTTGCTGCAATCTTCTGTAAATCCGTAGCAAGACCTGTCAGTTCTGTGTGTTTGTCATTCAGCATATTATAAAGAAACATAATCTCATTATGCGTCTTATTCATATTTTCCATAACCGTGTCAGAATATTCGCTGATGTCCATGATTTTTTCATTTGTTTCTTTTTCCAATGCCCTCTCCACCTGTTCTGAAGAAGCATCAATCTGTGCCTCAATTGACTCTTCTACCTTGCTCTTAGCATCTGCTAAAGCACCATCAATGATCCTGCCCAGTTCATCTTTACTTAATTCTGCAATCTTATTTAATTCGGAAGGAGATAAACGTTCCGTGATAAAAAAGCTTCCAACCATAAAAACAACCCCCGTCAGAAGCAAAAAAAATACTATTCCAGTCATATCAACCGTTATGCCTTTCATTATATTTTGACATCAAAGCTGGTCCTGCGTTCCTTAATATGAACACTTCCTTCATCCTCATCCGGCTGGCCATGCTTTTTTTTCTTTTTTCCATTACCGCTATAGCTGTTATTCCCTTTTTCCCGGGCATCGTATCGGAATTCCTGATTGTCCTTCTGTTCCGGGTCCTGTACTTTGTGTGATAAATCAGATTCCTGTTTTTCCTGCCTTACTTCAATGTTATACTGATCTGCAACCGGTCTGCTATCCTCCGCATGCTTAATATTGCCAATATCCTGCGTTCGTTGTATCATACCGCTCAAATCAACTGGTCTTATCGACATAACATATCACCTCCGGACTTACTGTCAGTCAATCAGTATTCCCATATAGTTTCCCATCTTTTTGCGCATTTTTAACAACGCTTTTGTATGAAGCTGTGAAACCCTTGATTCCGAAACTTCCAGTATGCTGCTGATTTCTTTTAACGTCAGATCCTCATAATAATATAACAAAATAACCTTTTTCTCTTTTTCTGTCAAAAGCTCCAGCGATTCCATTAAAACCTTTTTTAGTTCTTCTTCCTGAACAGACTCCTCAGGCTGAATAAAATGCGAATTGTTTTTTGCATCCATCACAGGTTCTCCACCCTGTTCTACAAATTCATTCAGTGAGATAACATTTGTAACATTCAACTGTGTCTGCCAGTCATTTAATTCTTCCTCACCGATTCCTAATTCTTGTGCTATTTCTTCGTCCGAGGCATTTCGCCCTGTTTTGGTTTCAATCTGCTTGATCGCTTCCTCAATTTTCTTGCGTTTTTGCCGCACTGTCCGTGGAATCCAGTCCATTTTTCTTATCTGGTCTAATATGGATCCACGTATTCTTAAGCTTGCATAAGTTTCGAACTTTACATCCTTTCCGCGATCAAATTTGTCTATCGCGTCTATCAGTCCAAATATACCATAGCTAACCAGATCTTCATACTCCACGTTATATCCGAGATACATGCTAAGCCGCCCTGCCACAACCCGTACAAGCGGAGCATACTCGATAATAATTTTCTCCCGCAGCTCTGCCGAAGGATTTTTCTGATACTCTTCCCAGAGCTTTTCTTTTTCTACCGTTTTCATATGAAGCCCCCACGTTTCAGTTATTTCTCATCCTGCTCATCGCTCTCCTGCTCTGGCTCTTCTTTCTCTTCTGCCTCTGCCGGAGTTTCTTCACCATCCGTGGTTTCTTCTTCCATATCCTTAAAATTCTTATCAATCAACAGTTTTACAATTCCGCCAATGATATAAAACACAATCAGGACAACCAGCAGCATTTTTACAAATCTGCCGGTTTCCATATGTCCCGCCATTCCTGCAATGCAGACCACAAGTCCTGCCACAAGCATAACGATCGCTGGTATCGGCTTTGTTTTCATAATGCATCCATGCCTTTCTATCAGATAATCTTTAACGGTTTACCTACCGACTTGATATAAAATTCCCCGGTATCACAATGAAGTTCAACTGTGCGACCATAATTAAGTCCCGTATCTTCTGCAACAAGCCTGATTCCAAGCTGCTTTAATTTTGCTTTTGCTGCCTCTGCATTTCTCGCACCGATATTACCAACATCTGACAATCCACTTACCTCAAACATTCTTGCACCCCCGGCAATCTTAGCGATCAATCTGCCTTTATTTGCTCCTGCTGCAATTACCCGACGTAATAATTCGTCAATCCCCGTATCTGCAAACTTTGCGATATTACTGTTATTTCTGACCTTTGTACTGTCCGGGAGCATATAATGAACCATTCCCCCAACTTTTGATACCGGATCATAAAATACCAGACCAATGCACGAGCCCAATCCCAAAGTTGTAATAACATCAGGGGCTTTACATACATTCAAATCTGCCATGCCCACTTTTATTACTTCGCTCATATATCCTTCTCCTTACAATGAGATTCCAAGTGACGTTAATATCTTTTCATAGGATCCCTGCTCCGGCATCAGTATAAAATATCCGTTGATCGCCACGTCTGCGCAGATCTCGGTCTGAATCAGCAGTGCATTATCACCAAACTGTCCAAACTCAATAGCCGGCACACTTAAGATAGAAGCTGCCATATCCACCGCAATATATGGAACAGACGGAGAAATCACAAGATTTGTCATAGAAGAAAGAGCTGACAAATAAGAACCTGCAATGATGTTTCCTATTTCTTTTAATGCGGATAGTTCCATTTCGTCAAACGGTTTGTCCGCTGGCACATCTTCCATCATCAGTTTGTTGACAAGATAACGTGCCGATGGAATATCTACCAGAAACATCATACTACCCTCGATGTCATTCATTACCTCTAAGAAAATGCCAACAATTGTTTCATCCTCTGCACCGACAGCAGTTCCCAATTTTGATACTTCCATCAGTTTTACATTTGGAACATTCATGTCTATTTTCATGCCCAGCATATTTGCAATTGCCGTAGTTGCATTTCCTGCACCGATATTGCCAATCTCTTTTAAGACATCGAGATACATATTATTTACGTCTTCCAACGTTAAATTTCCCATGAATTGCTGATTCTCCTCTCATTTTGCACACCAGATAAAAATCCGGTGGGACTTTACATTCTATAAAATCCCACCTTTTTATTAATTATTTTCTTCTACCAGTGCATTGATCTCAAGCAGAGAAATCAACTGATCTCCATGCTTGCCGATTCCATTGATAAATCTTCCTTTATTGGAAACTTTATCAATTTCATCCTCACTTAAATTCACAACTTCTCTTACCTCATCCACGATGACACCCAGGGAAGCATTTTCTTCTAATTTTAAGATAATGATCCTGCTCGCATTTGTCAGAACATCATCTTCAAGTCCCATTTTCTTACGTACACTCATAACCGGAACAACCTCACCACGAAGGTTAATTACACCTTTAAAATATGTCTGTACTTTTGGAACTCTTGTAATTTTCTGCATGCGGACAATGTTATCAATATAGCTGATATCAATTCCATACTGCTCACTGCCCACCATAACAACGATATATTGTTTGGATTCTTTTTCCGTTGTTTCAAGATTATTATTTGCCATGCTAAGTACCCTCCATTACATTAACGTATTCACATCTAAGATCAATGCAACTTCGCCATCTCCAAGAATCGTTGCACCGCTGATCAGTTTGTTATTGTCAATGTATTTTCCAAGCGACTTGATTACGATTTCCTGCTGTCCGATCAGATTATCAACCACAAGACCTGCCATACTGTCACCTTTCGTTACAATAACAACGGTCAGGCTCTCCGGCTCTTCCCTTGGCTCAAGATCGAGCACATTGTCAAGTCTTACTAACGGAATAACCTTGCCACGCAGATGAATTACTTCCTGAGCTTCCACATATTTGATATCCTTAACCGGAATATCTTCAATGTTGGAGATGGAACCAAGTGCGATCGCGTATTTTTCATCTCTTACTTCTACCATCAGGGCCTGGATAATTGCAAGTGTCAGTGGCAGACGTACCGTAAAGGTAGTTCCTTCGCCCATTGCAGTCTTAACTTCAACATCTCCGCCTAATGCCTCAATGTTAGACTTAACTACATCAAGTCCAACACCTCGTCCGGAAATATCGGTAATCGTCTTTGACATAGAGAAACTTGGCAGGAACAAAATGTTGATGATGTCTTTCTGACTCATGCTCTCAGCCTGTTCTTCTGTGATAATTCCTCTCTCAATCGCTTTATCACGTACTGCAGCCACATCGATACCGGCACCATCATCTCCTACCTGAATGATTACGTTATTACCTTCCTGGAATGCATTTAAGAAAATGCTTCCCACTTCCGGTTTACCGAGGGCAACACGTGTCTCGTTATCCTCAAGGCCATGGTCTGCGGAGTTACGCAGTAAATGCTGCAGCGGATCTCCGATCTGGTCAACAACGGTACGGTCAAGCTCTGTATCTTCACCAGTCATGTAAAGTTCCATCTTCTTATTGAGCTTTCTTGAAAGATCACGGATCATACGAGGGAATTTATTTACAACGCTCTCGATTGGAACCATTCGAACTTTCATAACTGACTCATGCAGATTTGTTGTGATGCGCTCCAGATACTCGATCTGCTCATGGTAGGTCTGGTTCTGGAAATCACCGGACTCAGTGGATCCGATTGCCACAAGACTGTTCTTTGCAATGATAAGCTCAGATACCTGGTTCATCAAGGCATCCAGCTTTTCAATATCAACACGGACAGTACGGTTTGTCACCGGTTTTGCAACAGTCTGTTTCTTATTGTTCTGTGTTGCAGGTGCTTTTGCCGGTGCAGGTTTTGTCTCCTGAGCCGGTGCTGCTTCTGCCTGTGCAGAAGCCTCTGTCTTTGCGGCTTCCTCTGCTGCAGCTTTTTCTGCCTGTGCCTGTTTTTCTTCAAGCACCTCACATTTTACTTCTTCACCGACTACTTTTTCAATTTCAGATACAGACTGGGCTGCCTGTAAAATCTTGTCGTAAGGTTCTTCTGATGTGATGAAAAAACTGAAATCATTATCAAAATGCTCATCTTCGATTTCCTGTGAAGTTGGATTGTATACAATGATTTCTCCAAATTCCTCTACTGCCTTGAACACTAAGAATGCACGAGCAGCTTTTAACAGACATTCTTTCTGAATATATACGGTCATTCCATAAATATGTAAACCATTGTTTTCTGCCTCTTTTAACTTTGTGCGGTCTGAACTGTTCAGTTCAAATTCAAAATATTTCTTTTCACCGTTCTTAGCCGCATCATCTGTATTTTCTTCCTTAGGAGCCGGAGCTGCTTCCTCTTTCTTCTCCGCATTCTCCTCATCGGCGATAAAATCATTCAGTTCTTTAATGATCAGCTCGTTGTCTTCCGTTCCCTCATCGGAACTTGCCTTTACATTGTTCAGATAACTCTCGATCGCATCCAGACATTTAAAGAGCAGGTCGATCATATTACTGTTAACTTTAACTTTATCACTTCTGACTTCCTGAAAAACATTTTCCATATCATGGGTCAGTCGCTGCATGCGCTTAAATCCCATGGTACCTGCCATACCCTTTAAGGAATGGGCTGCACGGAAAATTTCATTTATAGTATCCATATTTTCCGGTTCTTTTTCAAGTTCCATAATGCAGTCACTTAAAGTCTGCAGATGTTCTTCTGTTTCATCAATAAAAATTTCAAGGTATTGGCTTACATCCATATTACTGTACCCCCACATTCTTTGTTATTGTTTGAGCAACCTGTGTAAGAGGAACCACTTCATTTACCAGTCCGGTTTCAGCAATCGACTTAGGCATTCCGTATACCACACAAGTCTCGGCATTCTGCGATATCACATATACCGGCTTACTCTTTGCTAAGGATTTTATTCCCTTGGTACCATCTGCTCCCATACCGGTCAGTACAACACACACTATCTGATCATATCCACAGGTTCGCAACGAATCATAAGTAATGTCTGCACACGGTTTTAATCCGCCGATAGGAGGCAATTCATCATTGAGTCTGATTTTATGGCTTCCGTCAGGACTTTTCTTTATTTCCATATGCTTTCCGCCGGGAGCAATATATATCGTTCCCTTTTTGAGCACATCTCCATCTTCCGCCTCTTTGACATGTATGTCACTGACTTCGTTAAGTCTGTCTGCCATGGATTTTGTAAATCCTGCAGGCATATGCTGCACTAAAACCATCGGTGCATCCAGATTTTTGGGAAGATATGGAATCACACTCTGAAGAGCTTTCGGACCTCCCGTCGAACATGCCAATGCAACTAATTTATTTCTGCTTCGAACCGGCTCCGTGTTTCTGCGCAAGACTACTTTTTCCGGTGTTTCAGCCGATTTGCTGCCCAAAGCCATCTTCTGTGTTTTTAAAACTGCATTCAGCACTCCAAGAAGTTTACCCTTAAATGCTTCACCTTTTGCCTCGATCACATTCGTCGGCTTCGGCACAAAATCAACTGCCCCCCGTTCCATGGCAAGCATGGTAACTTCGGCATCCTTTGTAGTCGTAGTACTGACCATGATGACCGTAGCACGGATTTTTTCTTTTTGAAGCTGCTCTAATAAAGCAAGTCCATCCATCCGCGGCATATTAACATCCAATACCACACCGTCATATCTTTTTGCTCTTAATTTTTCAAGTGCATCCAGACCGTCTCTGCAGGTATCGATTGCCTGAAATGTTTCATCCGAATTAATAATATCACAGATCACCCTTCTCATGAGTGCAGAGTCATCAACAACAAGAATATTTTTTTTCATTTTTTTATCCTCTCACTGCCATTTTGCTGACGCATTCTTCTCTCTTCTTCGAAGATGTAACGAATAATTTCTTCCCTTACACGATCATTCTTGATACTGAATTTTGCACGCGACATAAATCCATATTCCGCCGCTGATTCTATTTTACCTGATTCTATCACATTTGCAACAATATAATACTGATTATCCATTGTCTGGCTCTTCAGCCTTAATTCTGCCAATATCCACGTACCAGGTTTCTGCTCCTGTTCTGTTGTAAAACGGATTCCTCCGCCACTTAAATCCATGATTTTTCCTTTTCGTTCTTTCTCATAAAAGTGTTCATCACGGATTTCTGAAAAAATAGCCTCCACACTGTCAAGCATAGCCTGTTCAGCCGTCAGTTCATAATATTTAAAATCGAGCAGACACGGAAATCTGAAGTATTCTCTCCGTTGAAATTTTTCCGGCTGGGATTTCAATTCCATCTCAAGCATATATATATTGTCTTTTTTATATCGTTCTTTTACCTGACCAACGGCTCGATACAGTGACTCGCGTGAGAAAAACACGAGTTCATAGCGGACACCAAGCTGTAATAATACCAGTTTACCCGCCTCCATTGGCATTGCTATCTCCATATTCCCATTTGAACGGAAATCAAGTACTTTACTCTTATATGTTTTAACAGTGACATCCGTTTTTTCTGCCTGTTCAACTTCCTGAAGAACACGGATATCAATCTTATCGCCTATACGTATAATGTCTGAAACCTTCATATCCATTCCTCCTTAGTATTTCTGCCACCAGAAATCTGAAAACATTCTGGCAATTCCCAACCGTTTATCCGGTATTTTCTGTTCCTGTAAAATCAGATTCGCTGCCATAGTTTCAAATGCTCTTGCTGACTTTGCCATCGGTGCATTCAGTGAAACAGGTTTCTGCTGTCTTACCGAACGTTCCAGCATGTGATCCTGAGGAATCATCCCAAGATAATTCACAGAACCATCCAGAAACTGTTCTACTACAGAATTCAATTTTTCATATACCTGCTGTCCCTCTTCATTAGATACCACACGGTTTGATACGATCCGGATATCTGTCTGTTCGCGTGAAAATAAAGGGTTATGATATAATGCTTTAAGCAATGAATAGGAATCGGTCAAAGAACTCGGTTCAGGAGTTGTTACAACAAGAACTTCCGGACTCGCCATGACAAACTCCATAACCTGATTTGATATCCCCGCTCCTGTATCGATCAGGATCACATCTGCATACTGATCTAATTCAGATAAACCACGGATCAGATATCTGATCTGTTCGTCTGCCAGCTGGTTCATACATAAGACCCCTGCTCCACCTGAGATAAATCCAATCCCCATAGGACCTTCTGTTATGATTTCTGTCATACTCTTTCTCTGGAACAGAAAATCTCCCAGATTATAACGGGGAACTGCTCCAAACATAACCTCAACATTGGCAAGTCCAAAATCAGCATCAAAAATCAGTACTTTCTTTCCTAATTTACTAATCTGCACAGCAAGATTCACTGCAACATTCGATTTTCCAACTCCACCTTTTCCACTCGTCACGGTAATCACACGTGCATCCAGTTTCCGGCTCTGATTTTTTACTTTAATTACATTTCTGAGATTTTGAGCCTGATCCATATCATTATCTGCCTCCCAGAAGTTGTTTTACTATTTTTTGTGTATTAAATTCCTCTATATCATCCGGCACATTCTGTCCGTTTGTCATGTAGGAAAGCGGTGCTCCCGAATACATCTTGATGTTGTAAATATTACCATAAGCCTCAGTTTCATCCAATTTGGTAAATATCAGCTTGTAATCGGCAATCTCTTTATAACGGTCAGCAATTTCCAGAAGATCTTTATACTTAGTTGTCGCACTGACTACCAGATATACCTCTCTTTCATATGCTTCATCAAGTCCCGCAAGCATTTTTTTCATATCATTGCACTGCTCATCATTTTTGTGGGAAAAACCTGCCGTATCTACAAAAATGAGATCATATTCACTGACTCTTTCAATCGCAGCATTCATCTCCTCGGAAGAATAAATGATGCTCATCGGTGCATCTAAGATATTGGCATACACCCGAAGCTGCTCCGTAGCAGCAATACGATAAGTATCCGCTGTCAGGAACGCAATCTTCATCCCCATCTCAAGTTTATACTTAGAGGCAATCTTGGCAATCGTTGTTGTCTTTCCCACACCTGTCGGTCCAACAAAGAAAATAATTCTCGGTTTTTTACCGGTAACACAGATTGTATCCGGCTGTCCTAATTTTAAGATCATTTTCTGGTACACATTTGACAATATCACATCCACGCTGCTTCCACTGTGCATCACTTTCTCTGCTTCGTCTAAAATCTGGTTGACATACTTTTCGTTTACCTCATTTTCCAGCAGCGTTCTGTAAAGCATTTTTATGAACTGCAATCCCTCCGGGTTCACAACCTGATGTTCTTTTTCTTCTTCCTTTACTTCCTTCTGTCTGCTTTCCTCAACAGACAGCTGTTTTTCCAGAATATTAGAAAGATTTTCGAGTCTTTTCTCCAATCCATCTTTTGCATGCAGCTCTGGTGCATGCAGTTCCGGTGCACTTGTAAGACGTCCTGACAGGATATCCTGTGTTCTGTCATTTGAGAACTCTTTTGGACTGATTTTCTCATCTGCTGCAAGATTTAATGTTTTAACTGTTTTTGCCGCCAGATCGGCAACCTGTCTTGGATCTACAAAATCATCTTTCTCTTCTTTTGCTGCTGTAACCTCAAACACGGAACTTTTCCAGGCCTTAAACATACCTGTCGGTTTGATCTCCTTAACATTCATCACAACCGCGCCTTCGCCAAGCTCCTGTTTTGCTTTTTCAATTGCTTCTTCTTTCGTTTTTCCCTGATACTTATTTATGGTCATTTCACTTGTCACCGTCCCTGCTGATTATCCCTACTGACTGTAATTCTACATTAGACTCAATTTCATTATATGAAACCACGATCAAGTCCTTAAAATAATCTTCCGTTAATTTTTTAAAGTACATTCGTACAATCGGAGATGTGATCACAATTGGAGTTTTACCCATGTTTTCAAGTTTTGTCACTTCATTCTGTACAGAATTCATAATTGCTTTTGTTGTCTCCGGATCAAGTGTGAGATATGCACCCTGCTCCGTCTGTTTTACGGAAGCCATAATTTCCTGCTCAACCTTCGGATCAAGTGTAATGACACTGGTTGTTTCATTTGCAGGGAAATACTTGCTGGAAATCGCTCTCTTTAAACTCTGACGTACATACTCCGTCAATACATCCGTATCTCTTGTTGTTGCTGCATGATCGGCAAGCGTTTCAAAAATTGTCAGAAGATCCCGGATTGAAATTCCCTCATCCAGCAGATTCTGTAATACCTTCTGAACCTCGCCAAGTCCAAGCATTTTAGGAATCAGCTCGTCCACTAATACCGGATTGCTCTCTTTCAGATTATTGACAAGATTCTGCACATCCTGTCTGGTAAGCAGCTCTGCAATATGTGACCGGATCACCTCCGTCAGATGTGTTGCAATGATCGATGGCGGATCAACAACTGTGTAACCAAGGCTCTCTGCACGTTCACGCTGACTTTCCGTGATCCAGATAGCAGGGAGATGAAATGAAGGTTCAAACGTAGGAATACCTGTGATCTCTTCCTCCACATATCCTGGATTCATTGCCATATAGTGATCAAAAAGGATTTCTCCCTCTGTTACCTGCACACCTTTGATCTTAATGATATACTGGTTCGGATTTAGCTGAATATTATCTCTCAAACGAATAATCGGTACGATAGTACCAAGTTCAAGAGCAATCTGCCGTCGTATCATAACAACACGATCCAACAGATCTCCTCCCTGGTTTACATCGGCTAATGGAATAATACCATATCCAAATTCAAGTTCAATCGGATCAACCTGAAGAAGCGACACAACATTCTCTGGTTTTCGTATCTCTTCCGCTTCCGTCTCCGCCGTATTGACTTCTTCCTCTATGCTCTCAATACCGATATTCTTATCTACCTGTCGTCCTGCAATAATAAAAGTTGCTCCAAATGCAAGAAACAGCAAAGTATTCAACGGAGTTGCGATTCCTAGTACCGCTAAGGTGGTACCTACAATATATAATACTTTTGGGATTCCAAATAACTGACTGACAAGAATATTGGAAAAGTCAGCTTCCTTAGATGCCTTCGTTACAAGAATACCGGTTGCAAGCGATATCAGAAGTGAAGGAATCTGTGAAGATAATCCATCACCGATCGTAAGCACACCATAATGTTCAATGGCTTCCTGAAAACTCATTCCACCTCGCAGTATACCCATAATAGTTCCACCTGCAAGGTTTACAAACGTGATGATAAGACCAGCAGCTGCATCTCCTTTTACATACTTGGTAGCACCATCCATGGAACCAAAGAATGCGGACTCTTCCTGAATCTTATTTCTTCGCTCTCTCGCCTGTTTTTCCGTAATCGCTCCGGTATTTAAATCAGCATCGATTGCCATCTGTTTACCAGGCATCGCATCAAGTGTAAATCTCGCTGTTACCTCAGCAACACGTTCAGAACCTTTATTAATGACAACAAACTGGATGATAACCAGGATGATAAATACGATGGCACCGACGATCAGGTCACCGCCACCAACAAATTGACCGAATGTCTGTACAACATTACCCGGGGCACCAGTGGTTAAGATCAGTCGTGTTGAAGATACATTCAGGGAAATTCGAAAAATTGTTGTAAACAAAAGTAATGTTGGAAAAAAAGACATATCCAGTACTTCTTTTACAAACAGTGTATTAAAAAGAACAATCAATGCGATTGAAATATTCAGTGCCAGCATAACATCGAGTAAAGTGGAACTGATTGGCACTATAAAAAAGATGACTGCAGCCAGTAGATACAGTGCAACACCTATGTCAGCTTTCTTCATGACCTATCCTCCCTGTTTCTCATATTATATACCATAGCAAGAATTTCCGCTACTGCCTGATACAATTCAGGCGGTATTTCTGAGCCAATATCTACATTTGCATATAACATTCTCGCCAGTGGTTTGTTTTCAACAATCTCAATGTGGTTTTCTTTTGCCTTCTCACGAATCTTTTTCGCAAGATAATCTTCTCCTTTTGCAATAACGATCGGAGCTCTTGACACCTCGGCATCATATTTGATTGCAACTGCAAGGTGTGTCGGGTTCGTGATGACCACATCTGCTTTTGGAACATCCTGCATCATACGTCTCTGGGAAGCCTCCCTCATACGCTGTCTCTGTCTTCCTTTGATTTCAGGATTTCCCTCTGTATTTTTATACTCATCCTTTAATTCCTGCTTGGTCATCTTCATATCTTCATTAAAACGATGTTTCTGATAAATAAAATCTACAATTCCGACCACCAGATAAACAAGGCTGATTTTAAAACCTGCATTAATTATAACATCACCGCACAATACAACTGCCTGATTTAACGGTATGTCATATAAAATAAAAATATCATTTGCCTCACCCTTTATGGATGTATAGGCAACATATATGATCAAACCTATTTTTAATATAGATTTAAGCAGCTCAAACAACGAATCTTTTGAAAAAATACGTTTAAACCCATTAATCGGGTTAAATTTATCCCCCTTGGGTTTCAACGGTTTTGCCGTAACTTTCCATCCTACCTGAAGGATACTTACAAGGGCCGTCACCGCAACACCAAAAGCGAAAAAAGGTGCGACCATCTGAAACATTTCTATGTATACATTATGTAAAAAGGAAGTAATCTCCTTTGTAGAAGACTCCATTGCATTAACAGCCACGAAATCAGGCATCAGCTTATATACATAATGAAAAACTCCTAAGAAACCGTTGCCGATCCACGAAATAAAAACCTTTAATACAAGAAATAATACGATCAGGTCAAATGCAGCCGTAAGTTCCTTACTCTTTGCAACCTTACCATCCTCTCGCGCTTCTCTTAATTTTTTTTCCGTTGCCGGCTCTGTTTTTTCTCCTCCGGGTCCATCTTTTGCAAACCACTGAAGGTCATATGCAAATAGTAATCTGTCTTTCAGTTCCACCTTAGTACATTCCCTCTATAAATAAAACCATCATTTTTTTCATTTCGGTAAATATAAAACTGGCAATTCCCGGCAGCAATGAAACTGTCAGGAATAAAACGCCCAGACCAATCAGTATTTTCATCTGCATACCAACCGCAAACATGTTCATCTGTGGTGCAACCTTTGCAAGAATACCTAAGATACAATTTAAAATCATCATACAGGCAAATATCGGGAGAAAAATCCGGAATCCGATTACAAACATGTCCGTCATATACTGTGTCATGGAACCTGCAAGGGAATCCCAGTTAAAGATCTGACCATTGATCGGTATTACCGTAAAAGAATCCACCACCGCCTGTAAAATCACATGATGCATATTTGTTGCGATCAAAAGAAGAAGTATAAAATAATTGTACAGGTTTCCAGTGATCGTTACCTGCGTATTCATTGTCGGGTCAAATTCAGTCACCATGGATAATCCGATATCCATATCAATAATATTTCCCGCAAATAAAATAATGGAATTACAAATGTTTGCAGCAAATCCTATCAGCAACCCTGTAATTCCTTCTTTTAACACTATTATCGCATATCCAATCATACCTGTATACTCGATTGCTGTCTTATCAACAAAACCATAGACCAAAAGCGCAACAAAGAACGAAAAAGCTATCTTTGCCTGTGAAGGTGCATTCCTTGTCCCAAAAAAAGGAGCGATGTACACAAAACACGATATGCGAACCAATATTAATATCAGTATTTCAAAATTAGCCAATGAAAACGTATATTCTAACATAGAGCGTCCTAACCAAGATATATACTAAAATTCGACCATAACGTCGTCACAAATTCAGTCAGATTTGTCAGAATCCATGATCCAAAAATCATAATGCCAACAAATACTGCAATGATCTTAGGAACAAACGTCAATGTCTGCTCCTGAATAGATGTAACCGTCTGGAAAATACTGACAATCAAACCAACAACCAGTGAAATGATCAACATCGGAGCGGAACAGATTATAATCGTATAAATCGCTTCTTTTGCTATATCAAGTACCTGTCCTTCTGTCATTCCATTCTCACCTCTTTGCTATCTGTATACATATTAATCTGCGTCCATAAGAGAATATACGCATTTCAAACATTCTATCATCAATAAAATGTCTTTACTACGCTTCCTATTACAAGATTCCATCCATCTGCCAATATAAACAGCAATACCTTAAATGGCAGCGAAATTGTTGTCGGTGGAAGCATCATCATACCCATAGACATAAGCACAGATGCAACTACCATATCAATTACAATAAACGGGACATAAATTACAAATCCCATGATAAATGCCTGTCTCAGTTCCCCGATTATAAACGATGGAATCATAATCGTCATCGGGATCGCATCATATGCACTCTGTCCGGATTCTTCATACTCCTTTTCAAGTGCGGCACTGTCAATATCATAACTGTCACCAGCCATATCTATAAAAAGTTTGACATCTTTTCGCTGCACCTGTCCATACATAAACTGACGAATCGGCTGTTCTGCTTCTTTTAATGCTTCTTCCATCGTAATGTCTCCATTATCCAATGGCTGGATTGCATTTTCATTAATCTGCTGAAACGTCGGCCACATGATAAAAAATGTCAAAAACAATGCCAGACCTATCAAAATCTGGTTTGGCGGTGCCGTCTGTGTTCCTATTGCCGTTCTTAAAAAATGAAGTACGATTACAATTCTGGTATATGATGTAAGCATGATCAAAAGTGACGGCGATACTGCAATAATTGTCAGTAACAATAATGCACGTACTTCCGAAGAAACTCCTGCCTCATCATTATTTATCGAGATAGACAGACCACCTCTGCTGTCTGACCCACTGCCTGAGCCTGTGGCGGTATCCGCCGCCGCATTATCCAGTGTACTTATACTGTCCGTATCCATGGAGGCTGCATAAACAGTTGTCCTGTTTTGTGAGACAAACAGCATTGCCACGAATACTGCTATTGCAAATACTAATGACAGTATACAATATGTCTTTTTTAATTTTGTCATAATTCCATCAATCCTGCTTTTTTGGAAAATGATCCTTCAGTTTATGAAATATCTCCTGAAAGCTTTCCTGTGAATTTTTCATATCATCTGATGTACGGACTGATAGCTGATCTTCTGTAAGTTCTGCAATCTTCGTTACTTCATCCTTACCCACCGCGATAACAAAATATTGTTCTCCAGCTTTAACAAGCTGCAAAAATTTACCATTTGCAATCCGGATTGTTTCAAGAACCGTAAGATTTCCTTTGGACATTTGTGTTTTTTGAAAACCACCTACCCACTTTGTCGTAAAGTAGGTAATAATCAAAACAAACACAAATATGATCAGTACTCCTATCAGTTGCATCAGACTTCGAAAAGAAGCGCTTAATAAGATCATACTAACCCACTACTTTTTTTACTGCCTCAAGTACACGCTCTGCCTGGAATGGTTTAACAATAAAATCCTTTGCTCCTGACTGAATCGCTTCAATAACCATTGCCTGCTGTCCCATTGCAGAACACATGATAATATTTGCATTCGGATCGATCTCTTTGATTTTTTTAAGTGCCTGGATACCATCCATATCCGGCATAGTAATATCCATTAATACCAGATCCGGTTTTGCTTCAGGATATTTTTCCACTGCAATAGCACCATTTTCAGCCTCCGCTGCAATCTCATAACCATTCTTTGTAAGAATGTCCTTAATCATCATTCTCATAAATGCAGCATCATCACAAATCATAACCTTAGCCATAATTTTCTCTCCTATCTTTAACTCTTCTTTTTTGTTTTTTATTTTATAATTTCAGTAATTCGTATACCATAGCTTTCTTCTATTACTACTACCTCGCCTTTGGCTACGAATTTACCATTTACCAGAACATCAATCGGTTCTCCGGCAATCCTGTTTAATTCTATAATGGTTCCCGGTGTAAAATCAAGTATTTCTTTAATTGATTTGGAAGTTCTTCCAAGTTCTACCGTAACTTCAAGTGGTACATCCATAATCAAATCAATATTTTCCGGTTGAAAATTCCCCGGTACTGCTCCAGTAAATGCCTGGAATTGTGCCGGCTGTACATTTACCTGCTGTTGTCCATACATCTGCGACATCTCCTGACCCATCATTGGTTGTCCCATCATCGGCTGACCCATCATTGGCTGCCCCATCATCGGCTGTCCCATCATTGGCTGCTGTGCTGCCATCTGAGGTTGCCAAACTATTTTACTCAACCACCATAAATATCGGGATTTTACCCGTAAAATAAAG
>OGXO01000716.1_pt1 | contig 18777 bp, 10 predicted proteins | sample 1576321 | NCBI WGS metagenome assembly OGXO01 (sample SAMEA3541568, study PRJEB24748) | human gut metagenome | biome: human gut; feature: human-associated habitat; material: faeces | place: China | collected 2012 | reverse complement strand
CTTCGTGAAGGACGCGGACTGAAATGTCTAGAAATTTTCTAAGTTTTGGCCACTTGTGATTATGAGATGACTTCTAAGCCAGTGTCGGCACCCACAAATGCACCTACAAGAAGCAAAGCTTCATGTGGATGTATACGGACGTATAGAGACGGAAAGGTAAGAATTTACTCAAAGCTGGAATGAGCAGTTTTTATAGAGAATGGACCGATATGGTCAAATATGGACTATGATTATGGTGCCGAGGGACGGCAATGAACAGCTACGGCCGGGATTGAATCTCCCGGAACCAAAATGAACTGATCGTTAACGGATCTCGGGGCAATAGCTCAGAGATCCGCTCTTTTCATTCCGGCATGCTGACGGTTGCGCCGGCTTTTTTCAAAAAAGCCCTTAGTTGCACAGCATCCCAGAAAATAGAGCGACCAATCTTAACTTGTTGCGGGAATCTGCCTTCATTGATCTCCTTGTACAGGGTGGTTTTTCCGATCGGATAGTACATCAGCACCTGGTCAAGCCGCATAAGGCCTTCCATGGGCATTGGTGGGGTTGATTTTCTGATCCGTTTGCCTTTCTTGTCGGACTCCATGGTTTCCATATGAATCTCCTTGAATGAAAAGTTGAGTACCTCTACTTATTGGTTTCGGGAGGTACCCATCAGCAAGCTGATCTGATGAAAACATGGAAATTATCTCCTTGGGCGACCGCATTTTCAACCGTGATGCTGGCGGGAGGCCACCATCGTGAAGCCAGCCGCCAACTGCCCCATCCTCACAGATTGGAGCTCACCCCTTTCGGAATTGGCTTCTTACAAAGATATAGCCCCAGGGCAGACGCATCTAATTCGTTAACTATTTGAAATTATTAATATATAATAAACTATATTTGTTATTCGTAGCAAATAATTTCAAATAGTTAGATGCTACGTGCGTCTGCCCTGGATATAGCCCCATCTTTAGTTGCTATTTTATAGAGCGCGCAATAATCTAATCCCGTTTAGCAGCCCGAAGGAACTTTTTATCAGAGCCTTTTGGAGGGGGGAGCCCGTTGTGGATAACGTACTTACTTTAATAGCCCTTATTTGCCTTGTTTGGAGCATTGTTGGTGTAATTTGGCCTAAAGCCTTGTTCTTTGCTCTGCCATTCAAAAAGAAACGTTTCCATGCTTTCTTTTTCCCATTGGTTTGTGCATTTGCTGTCGCAGGCATCTCCGTTGCACTGCAACCTAAAGACGGTCAAGACGGTGGTTGGCCTGTCGCTATCATATTTTGTGTATTAGCTGCATTTTACGGTGCCAGGCTGATGAGAGAAAGCGCAAAAAAAGGATCGGCAAAAGTTTCAACCTCGATGTCCGCTCCGGCTTCTACCCCGAATTCTGAACAGTCCGACTCCGCCTTCCGTATCACGATTTCTACCTCAACCTCCTATGGCTATGGCGAGCCGGTAGAGGTGAAGGGTCTTACCATACCTGGCATGGTGTATGTCGGCGAGAATCTTCCGGATCAGAGCGGATACTATAATGATGCCAGCCTGATCAATCCAAAGCTCAAGGTGGTAAATGCCGAGCCATGGCAGCATGGTGAAGAGATAGGGTATTGGGCCAGTTACAGCAGAATTCCGGCGCAGTGTCGTGGGGCCTATCTCAAGTGGCATGCTACAGAACGTTCTGAGCCGGAAACGAATATCGGATATGTTTTCCTTTTCTTTTACGGCCTTGAACGCCGCCTCTTTCTCGATGGCAGGGAACAACGGATTTCCGAGCCGGAGCGGCAGGCAATAGTCGATGAAGTGCGGCGTCTTCTTTCCATCTATGGTGCCAACCGTTCCTTTAGAGGGTACGCAAGCAACCTGCTGGCAATGGAGTGGGTCTTATTCCAGTCGCACGAAGAAATGCCCGATTACATCAACCTGACGGATAGCTATAGCTCTGATCCGTTTCAAATGCAGCTAGCACGTACCGTCGCAGCCAAAGCACCGTTGTCTCATTTAATGGCAATTCAGTGGCTGACGCTTCACCCTGAGTTTGGGTTACGGACGCCAGCACGACGTTGCACAAAGGAGTTTAAGGAGCTTTTTGCGCAGAGATACACGGAAAAATACGGCGAAGGTATTGTAGTTCCTCCAAACAAGAAAAGGCTGTCCATTTCCTATCATGCCGCGAGTCCGTCTCTGCGTGGGATGCGCCTTGACTTTACCGAGCTGCCTGATCCTTTCATGCTGACCGCTTCTTTGAAGAAGGTCCATGCGATTGCGGAAACCTGCACAGATGAACTTGATGCCTATAGTCGGTATCTCGGGCGCAAAGGAAGCGAACCAGAATCTTTGGCAGCCTTGGCGTTGCTTCCGAAAGACTTGGTGCCCAATGCTCCGGCAGCGGCAAAAATGAAAGACGCGCTGAACACTCTTGCCGGCAGCAGGCCATGTTTACTTGAAACAGTAAAGCTTTATGAAATTCTCGGCGAAGAGCCACCTGCACAGCTTGGTAAAAAAGATGCTGAAAATTTGGCGACGTTCGTAGAAAAACTCGGCTTCGGGCTGATTCCGGACATTCGTTACTATGGCGTCAGGCCTGACAGTAACTCCAGCGTTGTTGTCTTTCCACACGGACATGGAGTTGACTTCAAGCCATCCGGAGAATTCCGGTTGGTGGGTTCAATGCTGCGCCTGGGGGCAATGGTCAGCCAGAGCGATGGGAATGTTTCTCCTCATGAAGAGGAAGTGCTGAAGAACCTTATTCTGGATAACAGGCACCTTACTGGAATTGAAAAGGATTCCCTGCTCGCCTATCTGCATTGGAGCCTATACACCCCGCAGGGAACAGCCGGTCTGAAACAAAAACTAGCCGATATCGGTGAATCAGAAAAAGCGGTAGTCAGCCGCATCCTCATATCCGTTGCCCATGCTGACGGGTACATAGACCCTAAGGAAGTAAAACAGCTTGAAAAACTATATAGTTCCCTTGGGTTCGATAAGTCTCAGGTGTTAAGTGACATTCATGCTGCAAGCGCAGACGCTCCTGCTACTGTGGCACACCGGGATCAGGAAACCACGCACGCCATTCCTCAGTCGGCCGACGCGGCGCCCGTGTTTATGCTGAATGAAGAGCTTATCCGTATCAGGGAGCAGGAGACACGTCAGGTCCGAGATGTTCTTGAAAATATTTTCACAGAGCATGTTGAAGAACCTGCTCCTGTCGAGGTTTCGGAGCAAACATCACAGCATTCTTCCCCTTTGGAAGGACTTGATGGGGCACACCAGACCTTATTCACTCATCTTGCGGAGCAAACCCACTGGGAACGGTCTGCAGTTTATGAAATGTGTAAAGAGCTTGGTTTGATGTTCGATGGAGCGATGGAAGTCCTGAACGAATGGGCCTTTGACACTGTAAACGCTCCATTACTTGATGATGGTGATCCTATCTATTTTGATACCGAACTAGCCAAGGAAATTGTAGATGCATAGAGATACCAGACCGCGCCTTCGCCCAAGGGAACGTGATGCCATCATTCAATCTTTGCGGGCGGGGGTCACTCCCCGTACCGGATTGCAGCATATTCAGGTCGGCAGAGTCCGAGAAGTTGAGTCTTTACTCAAGGATATCGTACGCATTGCGGACGGTGGTTCGGCGTTTCGTCTGATTATTGGCGAGTTTGGTTCCGGAAAAAGTTTTTTTCTTCAACTTATTCGCGCCATAGCTCTGGAAAAGGGGCTTGTCACCTTACATGCAGACCTTGCTCCGGACAGGCGCCTGCATGCCACTGGCGGCCAAGCCCGTAACCTGTATGCGGAACTACTTCGAAACTGCTCGACCAGGACCAAACAGGACGGCAACGCGCTAACAAGCGTTGTTGAACGCTTTATCACCGAGGCCCGCAAAGAGGCGGATGCCCGGGGTGGCAACGTCGGTACAGCAATAGAAGAGAGGTTGAGCAGTCTTTCCGAGTTGGTGGGGGGATATGATTTTGCCAAAGTGATCGAAGCCTATTGGCAGGGACATGAAAGCGGAAACGATCAACTGAAGGCTGATGCGGTGCGCTGGTTGCGTGGCGAGTTCACCACCAAAACGGATGCCCGCAATGCGCTTGGTGTGAGGACTATTGTTGACGACGCAAGCGTATATGACCATTTCAAACTCTTGAGTCTCTTCGTGCGGCAGGCGGGATACGCTGGCCTATTGATCAACCTTGATGAAATGGTGAACCTGTACAAACTTTCCAGCCAGAAAGCCCGCACATCCAATTACGAACAAATCCTGCGCATGTTGAACGACTGCCTGCAGGGAAGCGCCGAGTATATCGGTTTCTTACTGGGTGGAACGCCTGACTTCTTACTGGATCCGCGCAAAGGGCTTTACAGCTATGAGGCGCTACAATCCCGTTTGGCTGAAAATTCCTTTGCCCGAGCGGCAGGTGTCCTTGATTATTCTTCACCGTCATTGCACTTGGCCGGCCTGACTCCTGAAGAACTTCTTATCCTGCTCCGCAACTTGCGGCATGTTTTCGCATACGGAGATGAAAGCAGGTATCTGGTTCCTGATGACGCCTTAACCTCATTTTTGGCTCATTGCTCACAGCGGATTGGTGACGCGTATTTTCGGACGCCACGTAATACGATCAAGGCATTCGTCGATCTACTGTCCGTCTTGGAACAAGGGGCTGACGTTCAATGGAATCAACTTATCAGCCAGGTGCATGTGGATACCGAAGGTAACACGAACATGCCTGATGTCCCCATTCTTTGTGACGAGGATGATGGAGATGATGACTCTTTAGCTACTTTCAGGCTGTAGGAATGGGCGCGTCTTCCGGGAGTGGCGAGAGCCGCGGGTTCGGCCTTTTGCATGAAAAAGTGCAGAAATGGATTTGGGCGCAAAAGTGGACGGACCTGCGGGATATTCAGGAGCGTGCGATTTGTCCGGTGCTGGCAGCGGATAAGGATATTATCATCCGTGCGGCTACTGCCGCCGGAAAAACAGAAGCAGCTTTCTTGCCCGCCTGTTCCAGTCTGGCGCATGCTCCGGCCGAAAGTATCGGCATCTTGTACATCAGCCCTCTCAAGGCTCTGATCAATGATCAGCACCGAAGATTGCTTGGATTGTGCGACGTTTTGGAGCTCCCGCTGACGCCTTGGCATGGAGATGTGCTTCAATCCGTAAAAAACAAGCAGTGTCGCAACCCGCGGGGTGTTGTACTGATCACGCCTGAATCTCTGGAGTCGCTTCTGCTGAACCGGGGGGCATGGTGCCATACTGCTTTTGCTGATTTGCGATACGTAATCATTGATGAGTTCCATGCTTTTCTTGGTTCTGAAAGAGGGCGGCAGCTTCAGTCGCTTTTGCATCGGCTCGAGTTTTTGCTTGGTAGAATCGTACCTCGCGTAGCTCTCAGCGCGACTTTGGGAGATATGGAGCAGGTCGCTGAGGCGCTTCGCCCTCGTAAGGTCTTCCCATACGAAATTATTTCTTCGGCAGCCTCGCAGAGTGACGTGAAGATTCAAGTCCGTGGTTATCGTGAGCCGGCCGGCAATGATTGCGATCAGCCGGGAGCGTTTGAGCATGTCACTGAGGATTTGTTCCGCCTGCTGCGCGGCAGGTCGCATTTGATCTTCGCCAATAGCCGCAAACAGACTGAAGAAGTGGCGGTGGCTCTCGCCGACAGATGTGCACAGCAAAATGTGCCGAATGAATTTTTCCCGCACCACGGTAGCTTGTCGAAAGAATTGCGAGAAGGACTGGAAAAACGACTCCAGGAAGACAGATTGCCGACCAGTGCCGCCTGCACTATGACCCTGGAACTCGGCATTGATATCGGACATGTGGATTCCATTGCCCAGGTCACGGCTCCACACTCAGTCTCCAGTCTGCGCCAGCGCCTGGGTCGTTCCGGCCGCCGTGGAGAGGCTTCAATACTCCGTATGTTCATTACGGAAAACGAACTAACGGATAAAAGCCATGTAACCGACAGACTGCGTATGGAAACATTCCAGTGCGTGGCCATGATTAATTTGCTTCTCAAAAAGTGGTGTGAACCTGCGGATGTCGGGCAATACCACTTTTCAACCCTTGTACAGCAAGTTCTATCCGTTATTGGATATTACGGGGGTGTGCGAGCGGATCAACTCTGGAATTTGCTGTGTGGAACCGGCCCATTTGGCAATGTGGATCAAAAAATACTCGCAGTATTACTAAAAGCCTTGGGCGCCCAGGAATTGCTGACACAAACGCAAGACGGCATGCTCGTACTTGGTGTCCGTGGCGAGCGGATGGTTGAGCATTTCACATTCTATACCGCCTTCAATACGCCGGAGGAATACCGGTTGGAGCATGAAGGCAAGGCTCTGGGCTCCATCCCTGTAACCATGCCGCTGGCCATCGGCCAGCTTGTCCTGTTTGCGGGAAAACGTTGGGAGGTGCTTCATGTGGCGGAGGAAGAAAAACGCATATCCCTGAAGCCTGCAAAAGGCGGTAGACCGCCTAGGTTTGACGGGCAGGGACAGGTCCTGCACGATGTGATCCGCCAGGAAATGTATGCGCTGTATAGGTCAGAATATGAGCCTGTATTTTGTAACAAAGAAGCCCTTTCGATGTTTGAGGAGGGACGGCGATGCTTCCGGGACTTAAAGCTTGGCGTTTCCTCTCTGTTCCAGCAAGGCAATACCGTACATATCTTTCCCTGGTTGGGTGATAAGACTGTTAACACGATTACGGTAGTATTGCGTGAGGCCGGACTCAAAGCGGATTCATTCGGCGGGGTTATTGATGTCCGAGACACGGATATCAATGCGTGTATCACAACAATTCAGTCCGTGATTTCCTCACCCCGGCCCACTGCTTGGGAATTGGCTGAAAGTATACCCAATACGTTCAGTGAAAAGCATGATGCGCTCATCCCTAAAGAGCTGCGTGACTTGAATTATGGGGCAAAGTTTTTTGATGTCGACGGTGCATGGCGTTGGTTTTCCACTATAAGTATTTTGTGAGACGGGTATGGCATATAGACCTTTTTTCAAGACAAGCATGGCCGAGTTGGAGCAAAAATTTGAAAAAGAATCAAAAGATCCGGAGTTCCGGAGGCTCCTTCGTGAAGAGCTGCAACATAGAACCACACAGAAAGCAGAGCGTCTGAAAAAACGGCTTGCCGCCATTGAAGATGTCGCACAAAAGTCCTACCGGGTCTCGCCGCTTGAAAAGCCTGCTCCTGTCCAAAACGCTCCTGTTCCACCTGTGAGTTCGCAAAAAGCGCCTATTAAAAGCATTCCTGCTGTGGAATCCAAAGCTCTTGCCAAGAACTTTACAGTAGATCCTGCATCAATTGAACCCATGATTTTAGATCTCCCGCCAATAGAAAATAGCGCGCACAACTATTCCAAGCCGGAAGCGGTTCTGAACGCCTGGACTGCCATGGAAGTGTTGTCCCCGGCCACATTTCGCAAACCCGAGACATTATGCGATGGCAACCCTAGAAGCGTCATCCGTTTTTCAAATGGCACTATGCCCTGGCAGGACGGGATTAAGCGATACCGCAAAGGGTACAGGCTCTATTATCAGATCATCCTTGGCACAATATCCATGGAGCCGGCCATAGAGGCTTTGCTCAAAGTTTATACTGACACCAGAGCACAACGCCCTGCAGCCAGAGGTGAAGCCGTTCTCGCCAGCGTCATGGTCGATAGTGAGGGGCGCCTGACAGGGCAAAGCCCTGTTGTCATTTCCAGTTTTGGTTGGGGGGTGCCGGTTGCATTGGCAGGTGACTTGCGACGCCTTGAGCAATGGCCCCTGGCTGAACAACAACTAGTCGAAGCGCTGGCGACTAAGCTAACAATCCAAGATGACGAGGGCAATGCACTCCCTTTGGAGGCTAGCAATATTTTTGATGCATTCGTATGGCTGACACGCTCTCTTGGCCTTAATGATGAACTAGTCAATAAACCTTCTTACGCGCTCTGTATGTACCAATGGAATCCTTTGCCGGATGCTCCGGACCCAGCCTTACTCAATTCTTTTTTTCTTAAAGATCTTGCCTGGGCGAAGAAGTTGGCTCAGGAAAATTCTCTGCCCGATACCATGAAGCGCTATCTTGGCGTCATTGCGCCGGAGACTCGTTGGAATCTGATGCAAAATCATGATGCCGTGAGGCGTGTCCTCGCCCCATCCAGGTTTCCGGCTGCTTCCTGGCCTGGTAGGGGACGGCATCCTCTTGCGCCCCTGCAGCAGTGTGCCGTCAATATTGCCCATTCTGAATTGAAGAATGGTGGTATTCTCGCGGTGAACGGGCCTCCCGGGACAGGAAAAACAACCCTGCTCAGAGATATCGTGGCCGCTGTCATTACTGAGAGAGCAAAGGTACTAGCAACTTATGCCGATCCGGAAGATGTCTTTTCACATTCCGGCCACAAGCTCAAGCGTGGTGGCGCCTTTCTGCATATATACGCTGTGGACAAAAAGCTGCGCGGGTTTGAGATTGTTGTTGCATCTTCGAACAATAAAGCCGTTGAAAACGTCAGTGTTGAGCTGCCCGGACGCGATGCCGTTGCGGAGGACAGCTTTCAAGGCGGGTATTTTTCCACAGTATCCAATGCGCTGTTTCCCGATGGGACATGGGGAATGATCAGCGCTGTATTGGGTAATGCTGCCAACCGTTCGCGGTTCCGGCAGACTTTTTGGTGGGACAAAGATTGCGGCATGCAGGGATATTTGCGGCAAGCATGCGGGACGCCGGTTTTCTATACGGATGACAATGGTAAACAGTGTACCCCATCGGTCATTCAAAAAGAAAATCCACCGGCGGACCATGCCGCTGCGCTCATACGTTGGAATCAGGCGCAAAAGAGTTTTTCTCAGACGCTTAAAAACGTTGATATGCGCTTGGCAAACTTACAGAAGGTTCATGATCTGTATGACGGCATCTGCCGTCGGCATGCAAAGCTTGGCGAGATGCGTGCACAACTGCCTCAACTGGAGGCTCAGCTTGGGCCCTTGGGGGAAGCTCTGTTGCTAGCGCAGAGTGCTTTTGCCGGTAAGCAGTCCTTATTGAGCACAGCCTCAGCTGAATTTGCAGCTGTTGAGGCTGAAAAGCCTGGATTTTTCAATCGTTTGTTTTCGCCTTCCGGCTATAGGGCATGGTCAGCCTGTTACGCGCAATCGGATAAAAAAATGCGATCAGCGCAAGCCGAATTTGATCAAGCCAAGTCACATTATGGTGGGGCTGTCGCACAAAAGACATCCGTCGAAAAACAAGTTGAGGAATATGCAGGAGCAATACAGACTCTATCCAATGAGCTTACTCAATTGACGAATCAATACGCGACTTTTGCTTCAACTCACTCCGGAGCTCTTGTTGATGGGGCGTTCTTTTCAAAAAGCCACTCTGAACGACAAACGACTCCGCCGTGGCTGGATGCCGAGACGGCCAAGTTGCGTGGTGATCTTTTTGAAGCGGCGGTAGCGTTGCATAAGGCGTTTATTGACGGTGCAGCTAAGCAAATTCGCCACAATTGCGGTATTTTTCTTGAGAATTACGGAGCTAAGTCTCTCGGCAGCCCAGAAAAAGATTCCCTGATTGCTGATCTGTGGACCACGTTTTTTTTAATTGTCCCTGTTGTCTCCACAACTTTTGCATCCGTGGGAAATATGCTCTCAGGGCTTGGGCAAGAAGATTTGGGATGGTTGCTTATTGATGAAGCTGGACAGGCTTTGCCGCAAGCCGCGGTTGGCGCCTTGCTGCGCTCTAAACGTGCCGTTGTGGTAGGAGACCCTTTACAAATTGAACCGATTGTTGTGCTTCCAGAGAGCCTTACGGAAAAGATATGTGACAATTTTTCTGTTGGCCCAAATATCTACAACCCACCTGGCGCGTCGGCGCAAACGTTGGCAGATAGGAGTACTGGATATATCGGCAGCTTTGAAACACAGTACGGAACGCGTGAGGTTGGAGTGCCACTTCTTGTGCACCGCAGATGCGCTGAGCCAATGTTCTCTATTTCCAATGCGATCGCTTATGAGAACTTGATGGTTCAGGCAAAACAACCAAAACCATCTTCAATTATTGAGGCTGTCGGCGACTCGCGCTGGTTGGATGTCTCCAGCAGAGCTCAAGGGAAATGGTGCCCACAGGAAGGCGATAATGTGCTGCAGCTTTTGCGAACTATCCGCGACAAGGGGTGTGCCCCAGACCTTTATCTCGTAACGCCATTTGTGGATGTTCAGAATGGACTTCGTTCCCTGCTGGTTTCTTCCTCCATCCTCGAAGGGTGGGTGGAGAATCCGCGCGAATGGGTCAATGAGCATGTGGGCACTGTTCATACGGTTCAAGGTAGAGAGGCGGAAGCTGTCATTTTTGTGTTGGGCGCACCGGAAGCATCGCAGCGTGGAGCACGCGCATGGGCGGGGAAGACCCCCAACCTATTGAATGTTGCTGTTACGCGAGCGAAAGAAGCGGTGTATGTAGTCGGAAGTAAAGAGGCTTGGAAGGACGCTGGGGTTTTTCAAGCACTGACAAAAATACTGCGGGTGGGCTAATGGCAGATGACAATATAAAAGAAACTGTGAACAAACGTCTGAAGAATGCTTATTTGGCGATGCCGGTGGCTAATTTAGAGGTAGAGAAAGGCAACATTTTCGGACCACTTCTCAAGGGCTATAGCGTTGACGTTAATGAGCTTGATACGCAATATTTGGCAATCAGACTCATTGATTTTTTGGCCGAGCGGCTTGCCATAGGACAAGGGGCTTCGCGTGAAGAAATCATACTCCGCATTTCCGAATATGTGAAAAGCATGTGCCCCCACGCCAAAGACACCCTGTGTACCGCCATTGCTTCCCGTATTCTGGATCGCTTAGCAAACGGTCCCGGTGGATACAAGGCTTTTTCCTCTTCCTTCTACGATGACGGAAGCCGCCAAATGCGGGAATACTCTTTTAGGCTTGTTGAGTATTGGCAGCCCAGCATTGGTGAGTCGCATGTGTACAAGGCTACCCCTGAGGGGGTTACTCTTTTTCTTTCAATGTTCACAATCGACCCCATTCTAGAGCATGCCGCACAAAACTTCCTCATTAAACACCTACTTGAAACCGGACACATCTCCGGCGCTGTAGAGGTCGCGCGTAGAGCGAGTGGCATTTCAATCGCTACTCGGGCGGAGCTACAAAGCCGTATTCTGGACCTCAAGCGAAATCCTCGAAAGCAGGGTTGGGTTGATGATGCCATTGATCGCCTGGAAGGCGCTCGCCAGCATATCCTTACTCGTTATGAAGAGGAAAGTCTGCTCTTGGGAACCATCAGCGATATGATGGAAGCAGAGCAGGAAAGCAAACAGTTGGCTGACCTCATAAAATTAAAAAATATCGTTGAAAAATGCTACGAAGATCATCTGGAACTGGATACCCTGATTGCTAATGCCGTTCAAAGCTTTTACCATTACCATGCGTATGCTTTTTCCACCCCAAATATTTCCATTCGTATTTCACCGGAGGAGCAGGTTATTCCCCGCATTATGGATATGCCTCTCGGCGGCGCTTTGCAGATGGCCGAAACAATCGGGTGCCACTTTCTGGGGCCACAGGAGCCAAAGGTTCTTGATCTTTTTGAACTGTTTTCCATGTTCGAGGATGCCCAAAGCCGCGAAATGGCTGATTCCGGCAAAGGTGAACCGGATGTCGCGGATGTGGATGCAAGCTTTCTGCGCGATTTTGACGAAGAGCGTGAGGGGCGCATACGTGACCTGGTAGCTTCATATATTGATTCGGGGCAAGCCTCTAGTGCTTCATCCATTCTGAACCGGATGGATGAAGGTGATAGTTGTTTCAAGAGAGACGATTACGCGGCGGCGTTGCATGTTTTGCGGTCAGTTTTCCGCCGCGAGTCCGAACTACACTTTGAGACTGTTCCAGAGGGATACTTCAAGCACCGTTTTGCGGTGGGAATGGAACTTGCTGTTATGCCCGTCAAAGAGGAGGAATAGCAACCATGCCGCAAGAATGGACAGTCAAGGATGCCGCGCGCGTGATCAGTACGGCTCTTAATCCCAAAGCCTCTCCGATGCAAAACAAGGATTACGAACTGCTCCTCCGCTTGATGAGTGACGAACCTGACTTTCGTCAACTTGTGAACGATGTCGCAGACGGCCTTGGTCTGCGTATCTACTATGCTGATGATTACGGTTGTATACTCGGGATCAAGGATAAAGAGAGCCGCTTCGCTCTTAAGCTCGGAGATTTGCGCGAACATTTTTCTGGTGAAGACACTGCCGTGCTGATTATTTTGATGACCGTGGTTATCGTCGCTTTTTTCCCCACTATTGAGTCCCTTGAAGACGAAGACTTTCGCAGTAATGAATTTATCAGTCTAGATGGGATGGTGGATATCCTCAATCAATACATTGTCGCAGCAGCAGTTCGTTCTGGCGCGGAGGAAGGCCCGCAACCTATGCTTGCCAAAGCCTGGCGCTATCTTGATAAACTGCCGGTCAGAAAGCCGGAAGAGCAACGCATGAGCAAAAAGTCTCGCGAAGGCTTGCTGCGCCATGTCCTGAAATTTTATGAGTTGCATGATTTTGTGGCGGTTCGCAACGAGGAAGAACAGCTGCGAATAACTGCCAAAAAACGCATGCGTATCCATGCGCGCGAACTCTTCGGCAACGAACTGTTTGTTTACCTTGTGGAGCTGGGTGAAAACGCGCTGGAAGCCCCCGCTGTTATTCCGCAACAGAACGGAGGGACGAACGATGCGTAAAATTGCCTCTTATTTTTTGCATAATGTGGGCTTCGAGCAAATGTGGTTCATGCAGCATTATGTTTCTTGTTTCAGCCCGGTCAACAATGATCCGGTACATACAATTATAGGAGCTGGTAATGGCGGCGGGAAATCGACAACCATTTCTCTCCTTTTTTCGCTGCTTGTCCCTGGACAGGATAAATTTCTCCATACGTACAAAGATCCGGTACACACTTTTGAAGATTATTTTGACGGCTTTTATTACAAGCCAGGGTTTTCGGTTATTGAGTTCGACGCCGGTCTGAATGATGACAGTCTGATAGAAGGAGAGCGAAATAGAATTGTCGTGGGGCAGGTTGTTTGCCGTTCACAAGGAAGTGATGAGCTTTACAGACGGTTCTTTTCGTTTCGGGCCGCAGGCGGATTGAGCATGAAGACGCTTCTTGACGGCAACGGTGAAATCGCACCGCTCGCGGAACTTACGGGCATTTTGCACTGCAAAGAGTGGTTGAAGGCAATGCGGGTTTTGGCCTCAAAGGAACATCCCGCCGCCTTCTATGATACCGACAGACAGCAGGAATGGATACAGCATCTTTCCGGTGCCTGGCGCATTGATTATACACTGTCTCTGTTGCAGTGGCGTTACAACAAGAGGGAGGGTGGAACGGAAGTCAAGGATGCAAACACGTTTACAGACTACCGTGATTTTTTGCACGGGTTTATGAAGATGTGCCTCAATGAATCCACTATTTCGTCCTTGAAGAAAAATGTTGAGAGCAACATCAAGAACCTGAGTGACGTTCCGCAATTTGAGAAACAACTGGCTGTGTTCCGTTCAATGCAAGAACGCTTTGAACCCTTCCAACAAGCGACGCGTAGCTTACGGGAAGCTATTCAGGTTCGTGACAGTGAACTTCGTACCGCTCGCGGTCTGGCCATCGCTTTAGAGCGGCAGATCGGTATTTTTCAAGAACAACATGCATTACATAAAAAACATGCCGGGTTGCATAAAGAAAACGCCGCAACGGCAGACAGGGAGCGCCATGAAGCGGAGGCGCGGTTGCGTGGCCTTGAAAAAATACGCCACGAAACAATAATTCGAAATAACCAGACTATTTTCGATGCGGCAACCGCCTCAAGCCAGCAGGCTGAACGCATAGTGAAAATTCACAAAGCGCGCAGAGCCTTGACGGATATTGATGGCTATACGGCTAAAATCGGGGAAACTGAACGGCAATTGGAGCTTGCGGGGGCGGAGATTACTGTGCTCCGAGAGCACGCTAAAGAAGCAGGCGCACGATATCGTTCCGTCCTCATGGCGCATAAAGTGGTTCTGGATACTGAAAAAACACGAAACGAGCGCATGGCGTTACGTCGCAAAAGCACAAAATCCACTTTAACGGCCCGCATGAAAGCGCTGGAGCGTGAAAAAGATACGCTTACAAAGGATATTGCCCGTATCGAGACGCAGTTGGAACATGCGGTAACACGTCTGCAACGGCTTATGGATAATGGTTGCATTCTTCATGATGAAAGTGGCGTTGCCGCCGCGAAACGCCTGCGTGATGAACTTGCTGCGCTCCGGGAACAAGAACAAGCAGTGACTGCCACGATTGAAGAAACAGAAAGCCAAATCAGGAGCAAAGAATCGGAAAGGGTGGCTAAGGACAAGGAATGCCTGGGTATAAAACAGCAGGCCGATGAATGCGGCCGGGAATACGCCAGGGGTCGGAGTATGGCCGAGGCCTTGCTTGGGCAGCTTTATGAAGCCGGTCTTGTGGATACACCAGAGGTCAATCTGGAAAGCCAGCTTGTTCGACGCAGTCTTGATGGGCGGCTCAATGCGCTTGAAGAAAGAGGCGCCAGCCTGGATATGAAGCGGGGAATACTGGAAAATGACCGTACCAGCGTTGAGCAGTTCAACGTCGCCGGCGTCGACCACAATGTTGCTGGTGTAATGCGGGCTCTTGTGGATGCAGGTATACAAGCGATGCCATACGGCTCCTATCTCGCAGCGGTTCTGGCTGATAACCCGGAACTGGCCAGGCAGGTTTTTCTCTCTGACCCGGCGCGGTTTTCCGGTGTGCAAGTGCTTGACCGGGCAGCGCTCGATTTTGCGGGAGCTTTGACCGGGCTTTCGCTTGACCGGCCCGTGATGGTTTCTCTGGCCACCGACAAGCCGGAATCCTTGAGCTCCGACTCCGTGATCGTCGTACACGAAGGGAATGCACTGTATAATAAGCCCGCCGCAACTGTGTTCAGAGAGCGCTTGGACGAGCAAATTGCGGACCTTGAAAGCTCTCGGGCGCAAATTCGTCTGGAGGGCCAGAGTATCTCCGGCTGGCTGTCTGGCCTTTCCGCCTATACTCGTGAGTTCGGCAGCGGCAAGCTCGGGGCAATACAAAGCCGTGAAGAGCAGCTCCGTAAGCAGGCTGACGACCTCACCCAGTGGCTGAGCGAAACGGTAAAGACCGTTGAGGAGTTGCAATCATGTCTGGCTGATCATCAGGTAAGTCTTAGGGCAATGGGCGTGAGGACGGACGCGATCACCAATGCGCTTCGCCAGGTCGACGAATATGTGAAAGACTTTGAAGCTCAACAGCTGCCGTGGGAGAGAGAAAAAGAAAGGCTTGACCATACACTGGAGAATCTGAGCAGACGTCTGTGGAAATGCCAAAGCCTTGCCGCCAAACTTGATGAATCTTTTTCCCGGCACATAAGCGAAGCGGAACAACTCCGGTTTGCGGTCAGGGATATTGATCGGCTCTTGTCCGAAGTGCTGCTCTTTTCAGATGAGTCGTTTGATCTTGGCACAGACTACGAACCTTTCGGCAAAACATACGAGATCGCTTACGCGGCGCTTAAAGACAAGGAAGGCGGCAAGGTCAGAGACCTGTCCGACACCCTTGAAGCATACCGCACTGAATTGAACAAGAAGCTCAGTGACTATACGGAGAACTACGGCCATTTTGAAGAAGCCGCTGTACGCGCCGTAGCAGTTGAAGGTTTGGAGGTTAAGATACGGGCGGCCGAGGAAAGCCTGAAGTCGGCACAGGAAGCGGTTTCAGCCGCGCAAAGCCGTCTTTATACGGCAAAAGGGGCCTATGATAATGATCTGGCACGGTGGGAGAGGGACGGGCTCGCCGTTACGGCGGCGGAAATTGACGAAGCAGTCGGTCCAGATGCGATTACGGCGTTGATCTTGGACGCTGAAGAGGAAATCGCGGTTGCCGTGAAGGTCAGGGATGAAGCTCGCAGTGCTGAAAAGCGTGAAGATAAACTTGCGGACAAGGCTACTGAAGACCGCCTTTGCTTTGTGGAGGCGCACACTCTGATTGCAAGTGCCATTGTTTCACTTGCCGACATTGAAAGTAAACTTGAAGTTGATGTTGCAACACCGGCATTGGAGCTGGCTGTAAGTACGGCGGAAAGTCAGCAAAAACGCCTGGCCGCGAGTATCAGCGCCGTTCAAAAGCTCAATGGGCAAGTGGAGGCAGCCCACAGAAAGTTGGTGCACTTTTTGGAGAGCGAAGATGTACGTAAAGCGGCCTTGCAGGAAAGTTCCATGATGCTCCGGGACAGCCGCGCGCAGTACGATGCCTTTGTCGCTGACGCGGATAACAAGTTGCGCATTATCACTGATCGCATCAAGATGCTTGAAGAGAATATCAGCAAAAGCGAAGAGGGGTTGCAAGCTTGCGCCAAAGCTCTTGCCAATGGTGTGGAACATGGTCTGCGCCTTTTACGGCATGCGGTGAATTTCCGAGTTCCAGGAACAGTTCGCTTTCTTGGTGGCCAGCATGTTTTGCGAATCAGCAATCTGGACAAGCTCGCTAAACCCAAGATGCCCATGGAAGAGTATCTTAGGCCGTTCATCAAGCGGCTTGTCGCTGACGGTGGAGCTATTCCCGGCGGGGATCGACTTGTTGCCAACGCCCTCTGCCATGTGGCGGAACACATGGACGCCAAGCCGACCGTACGTATTTTGAAACCCATACCGGCACTGGGGCGTTATGACCATGTCGATATCAGTTCCTACAGTTCTTCTTCAGGTGGTGAGGGGTTGACAAGTGCGCTTATGTACTACTTGCTGGCGGCTCATATTCGGGGCAAAGAACAGGGAAGAAACGCGGATTTTGGCGGGGCGCTCATTCTAGATAATCCCATTGGCGAAGCGAATCTTGCCATGCTTCTTCAAGCGCAGCGGGAAATTGCGACCAGCCTGGGCATTCAACTCATCTACTTTACCGGCATCAAGGACATGGAGAGCATGAACGAATTCAATCATCATGTAACGCTCCGCGCTTCAAGAAAGGAAGATCGCCGGAGTGGCAGACGGTACATGGAAGCCTGGTCAACGGAGATGCAACCGGGAATGCCGGAGTATGGGACATCGAATAGTGAAGCTTGAATGTTTTTTGAGCCGGTTGCAAGACATTCCGCGTAGGCGCATACCTATTGGGACTGTCATTACTATATTTATGGATATTTTTACTGAGTATGAGGAGCACCCCAATTATCGGGAGCCGCTGGCGGCACTTCTTGGGGATTTGGAAAACAAGGGCGAGCTTGTATTGCCCAAAAACAAACGCTTATGGGAAAAAATCGGAGCGCCCAAACTTCCTGAATGGGTGGAGACAGTCACCTGTGATGCAATAAGCGAACTGGGCAGCCCCATAGCCTGGTTGCCGGAGTGCGCCTCTCTTGCGGCTCAACTGAAGCATCAGGCACAGATGCAAGACCTGGCCAAGATAAATGCGTATCTTATAGAAAACCGTGGCAAACTTATGCCTATTCCCTACAGAGAGCGTGCTCTTAAAATTTTTGGGGATGAGCACTATCTGGATCAGATGGTTAAAGATGAGCATTTGTTTCAGGGGCGGCTACCGCTCAGTACTCTCTATGCCTTTAAAGCCAACGAACCCATGCCATATGAACGCCCGCCTTCTTTTGTCACAGGCAAACCTTTGCTCATTGTTGAAAATCATCACTCCTTTGCTAGTTTTGTGCGGGAAAATGCCGTGCAGAATGCATTTTCTGCAATTTGTTTTTCATCTGGCCACACATTAGCGAATCGTGAGTATTCGCTTGATGACATAGGCAACACGCTAGAGACGCATAAGTACATGTATCTGGGTGATATTGACGCTAGGGGCATATCTATCCCCGTAGAGATCAACGCAATGCGCAGAAAACGTCGTGCACCGCTTCTGGAGCCGGCCATACCCTTTTATGTCTGGCTGTTGAGATATGGCCGCCCTGTGCCTGCTAAGAAGCGGCAAGCTCCAGTTAATATGGAGAAAGTCTCGGAATGGTTCTCGCATAACGAATTTATTATGCAAGGAATCCGCGACCTTCTGAGTAAGAATGAACGCATCCCTCAAGAGTTTTTGGGTATTGAAGAGTTATCCCTGCTTGATATTTCTTGCTAGAGCCGTTTAACTTTGAAAAAGTTTCTCTGCGATGCTGCCTGAACAGTTTTTGGGTTGAGTGGAACTGCGGATAGCAGCCCGCAGAGCAGGACGGGAAAGGGGACTGCGCAGGTGGGTACACTTGTTTTGGCCTGTCCTCTTAAATGCCAATACAGTAGCATAGACAAAAAGATTTAAGAATACAGATACATAAATTATGTTTACTTATTGTTATCTATGGCTGTGTATTACTAATTATGCTTGGGGGTTATAGAGTATGGATGCGCTCCATCAGAATATGGCAAGATATGACAAAATATGCCTATCTTGGAGTCGTTTGCTTTCGGCCTGAGTGCATTGCCCATTGACGGTCCTGCTCAATGGGCTTATAAAGAAAATAAAGAATCTCAAGAATTTTTGAGAAGGTAATATGAATCTGGCAAAAGTATCAGCTAACGGCCAAGTGACTGTTCCCGTTGAAATTCGTAGGCGGCTGCAACTCAAGGAAGGCGATAAGTTGTTGTTCATTGAACGGGATGGGCAGATTGTAATCGACAACGCTTCTTCCACGGCCATTCTCCGGGCGCAAGACGCTTTTGCTGGAGGGTAATCATCCCATTTTTAATAGCAGTTACAAGTAGAGCCTATACCACTTGCGCC
>OGXO01000712.1_pt1 | contig 18860 bp, 12 predicted proteins | sample 1576321 | NCBI WGS metagenome assembly OGXO01 (sample SAMEA3541568, study PRJEB24748) | human gut metagenome | biome: human gut; feature: human-associated habitat; material: faeces | place: China | collected 2012 | reverse complement strand
CGGGGACCTCATGATTATGAATCATGCGCTCTAACCAGCTGAGCTATCCCGCCATCGTTTCTCGATTGCGGGTGCAAAGATAGATGATTTTTTATAATCTCCAAAACAATTCATAACTTTTTTGTGTTTTTTCTTTAAGAAAGGGTTTGATTTTCCCTATAAACAGGGAGTTTGAAGCTCGATAATGAAAGAATAATTAAATAAAGTGTCTGATTTATGCGGCGTATTTAGAAAAAAGTATTTATCTTGGCACACGTAAAAACAATTCGAAATTGCTATGAAAAAGGAAAAGATTCATTTGGAGTATTTGTTGAATGCAACGTCTAAAAATATTCTTTGGGGAGCTATTAGTACACCGACCGGGTTGGAGGACTGGTTTGCCGATAAAGTTATTTCTGACGATAAAATAGTAGAGTTTCATTGGGGGAAGACAGAACAGAGGAAAGCAGAGATTATTGCCATTCGCTCTTTCTCTTTTATCCGCTTCCGTTGGCAGGATGATGAAAACGAACGCGATTATTTTGAAATCAAGATGACTTATAATGAGCTGACTAGTGATTATGTGCTGGAAATTACTGATTTCGCAGAGCCGGATGAAGTGGATGATATGAAAGAATTGTGGGAGTCACAAGTAGCTAAATTAAGAAGAACTTGTGGTTTTTAGTTAACTTTCAACTAAAAATTTTCGATGCTCCTTTTTTTGTGCTAATTTTGCATCCTAATTGCACGAACCTATTAAGATGCTACGCATAAAGAAATTAGATATATTCATCGTAAAGAGTTTTTTGATGCTCTTTATTGGTACATTCTTCATCTGTCTGTTCATATTCATGATGCAGTTCCTGTGGAGATATGTAGACGAATTGGTCGGAAAGGGATTGGAGATGAGCGTAATGGCTCAATTCTTCTTTTATTCCGCGTTAACATTAGTGCCGGTATCGTTGCCATTGGCAGTGCTACTGGCTTCTTTGATTACTTTCGGTAACTTTGGCGAGCGTTATGAATTGCTTGCGATGAAAGCCGCAGGTATTTCTCTCCTTAAAATCATGCGTCCGCTTGCTTTCTTCGTTTGCGGACTTGTCGGTGTCTCATTCTATTTCCAAAATGTAGTAGGTCCTATCGCCCAGGCTAAATTGGGAACCCTGATCCTTTCGATGAAACAAAAATCTCCGGAGTTGGACATTCCGGAAGGAGTTTTCTATTCTGAAATCAAGGACTATAATTTAAAGGTAGCTAAGAAGAACCGGAAGACCGGTATGCTATATGATGTGCTGATTTATAGTATGAAAGATGGCTTTGAGAAAGCACGTATTATATATGCTGATTCCGGGCGTTTGGAGATGACCGCGGATAAACAGCATCTTTGGCTGCATTTGTATAGCGGAGATTTATTTGAGAATCTGAAAGCTCAAAGTATGAAATCGGAGAATGTACCTTATCGACGTGAGGAATTCAGGGAAAAACATACCATTATTGAGTTTAATTCCGATTTCAATATGGTTGACGGTGAGATTATGGGTAAGCAGTCCAGTGCTAAGGACATGGCGCAGTTGCAGAGTTCCATTGACTCGATGACGGTTGTGGGAGATAGTATCGGACGACAGTATTACAGGGAAGTGGCAGAAGGAAATTTCCGTCCTTCTTATGGATTGACAAAAGAAGATACGATCAAAATAGAAAAGGCGGATATTCATGAATATAATGTAGACAGCCTTTACGAAGTAGCCTCTTTAACGCAGAAACAGAAGGTGATTTCTTCTGCTGTCAGTCGTGCGGAGAACGTGGCTAACGATCTTGGGTTCAAGAAATTCACGATGGAGAACAATGATTATAGTATTCGAAAACATAAGACGGAATGGCATAAGAAGATAACGATTTCACTTTCTTGTCTGCTGTTCTTCTTTATCGGAGCTCCGTTGGGCGGTATTATCCGTAAAGGAGGTCTGGGAATGCCGGTCATCGTATCAGTGTTGGTGTTTATCATTTATTATATCATTGATAATACAGGATATAAAATGGCCCGCGACGGTAAGTGGATTGTTTGGATGGGGATGTGGACAAGTAGCGCAGTCCTTGCCCCGTTAGGAATCTTCCTTACTTATAAATCGAATAAAGACTCTGTGGTGCTTAATGCAGATGCTTATATCAACTGGTTTAAAAAGATTGTGGGAATTCGTAGTGTGCGCCATATATTTAAGAAAGAAGTGATTATTCATGATCCTGATTACGCACGTCTGACGGGTGATTTGGAACAACTTTCGGCAGAGTGTAAAGCGTATGCCGCCAGGAAACGATTAGAAAAAGCACCGAATTACTTTAAGTTGTGGATGGCGAGTGAGGATGATAACGAGGTGATGGCAATCAATGAAAAGCTGGAAGCGTTGGTTGAAGAAATGTCCAATACGAAATCTGCCACTTTGATCGGTGCATTAAACAATTATCCGGTTATTTCCGTTTCTGCTCATGTGCGCCCGTTCCATATATATTGGTTGAATCTGGTAGCCGGAGTCATTTTCCCTATCGGTTTATTTTTCTATTTCCGCATCTGGGCGTTCCGCGTTCGTCTGGCTAAGGATATGGAACGGATTATAAAGAACAATGAACAAATTCAATTCATCATACAGAAAATCAATAAATAAGTGTTATGAAAGAGACTATTAAAATGGATAGAATAGAAGATGCGATTGCCGACTTCAAAGAAGGCAAGTTTGTCATAGTAGTGGATGATGAAGACCGCGAAAACGAAGGCGACTTGATTATTGCAGCTGAAAAGATAACTCCCGAAAAAGTAAATTTCATGTTGAAGCATGCACGTGGCGTACTTTGTGCACCTGTCACAGTGTCTCGTTGCAAGGAGTTGGATTTACCGCATCAGGTAAGTGACAATACTTCCGTGTTGGGAACTCCTTTTACGGTTACCATTGACAAACTGGAAGGCTGTACAACAGGTGTTTCCGCTTCCGACCGTGCCGCTACTATTCAGGCGTTGGCCGATCCGACTTCTACACCGGCTACTTTCGGGCGTCCCGGACACATCAATCCGTTGTACGCGCAAGAAAAAGGAGTACTTCGCCGTGCCGGACATACAGAAGCTACGATTGATATGGCTCGTCTGGCAGGACTTTACCCCGCAGGTGCCTTGATGGAAATCATGAGTGAAGACGGAACAATGGCACGTTTGCCCGAACTCCGTCAGATGGCAGACGAACACGGGCTGAAACTGATTTCTATCCATGACCTGATCGTTTATCGCCTGAAACAGGAATCCATTGTAGAAAAAGGAGTAGAAGTAAATATGCCTACCGAACACGGAAAGTTCCGTCTGATTCCTTTCCGCCAGAAATCAAACGGATTGGAGCACATGGCTATATTTAAAGGAACATGGAGTGAAGACGAACCGATCTTGGTACGTGTCCATTCCTCTTGTGCTACTGGAGATATCCTTGGCTCACAACGTTGTGACTGTGGCGAGCAACTGCATAAAGCGATGGAAATGATCGAAAAAGAAGGAAAAGGCGTGGTGGTTTACCTCAATCAGGAAGGACGTGGCATCGGTCTGATGGAAAAGATGAAAGCATATAAGTTGCAGGAAGACGGTATGGATACCGTTGACGCGAATATTTGTTTGGGACACCTTGCCGATGAGCGTGATTACGGAGTAGGCGCACAAATCCTTCGTGAACTGGGAGTACACAAAATGAGACTTTTGACAAATAATCCGGTGAAACGTGTTGGTTTGGAAGCATACGGATTGGAGATAGTAGAAAATGTACCTGTTGAAACAGTTCCTAATCCGTATAATGAACGATACTTGAGAACAAAGAAAGAAAGAATGGGGCATACTTTACATTTTAATAAGTAAATTGCCAATTTGTTTTCATATATCAAATATTATCGCTTATTTTGCAACGATTTTCACTCAACAACAATAAAATAGATACAAAATGAATCAATTATCAGATCGTTTGAACAGCTTGTCGCCGTCGGCGACGCTTGCCATGTCGCAAAAGAGCAACGAACTCAAAGCGCAGGGTATTGATGTTATTAACTTAAGTGTAGGAGAACCGGATTTTAATACTCCTGACCACATCAAAGAAGCTGCGAAAAAAGCCATAGATGATAACTTTTCTCGTTACTCTCCGGTACCGGGTTATCCGGCTTTGCGCAATGCTATTGTTGAGAAACTGAAAAAAGAAAACGGTCTGGAATATACAGCCGCTCAAATTTCGTGTGCCAATGGTGCCAAACAATCTGTTTGTAATACCATCCTTGTATTGGTAAATCCGGGTGACGAAGTTATCGTGCCGGCTCCTTACTGGGTAAGCTACCCGGAAATGGTGAAAATGGCAGAAGGTACTCCCGTAATTGTTTCGGCAGGTATCGAACAAGATTTCAAGATTACTCCTGAACAGCTGGAAGCAGCTATTACTCCGAAGACGAAAGCATTGATTCTTTGTTCTCCGTCTAATCCGACAGGTTCTGTATATACAAAAGAAGAATTGGCCGGATTGTCAGCAGTATTGGCTAAACATCCGCAGGTGATAGTAATCGCTGACGAGATTTACGAACATATCAATTATATTGGTGCGCATCAGAGTATCGCTCAATTCCCAGAAATGAAGGAACGTACAGTGATTGTAAACGGTGTATCCAAGGCTTACGCTATGACAGGATGGAGAATCGGTTTCATTGCCGGTCCGGAATGGATTGTAAAAGCTTGCAACAAGTTGCAAGGTCAGTACACTTCAGGTCCTTGCTCTGTTTCTCAAAAAGCGGCTGAAGTTGCATATACAGGAACACAAGAACCGGTAAAAGAAATGCAGAAAGCATTCCAACGCCGTCGTGACCTGATTGTGAAGTTGGCTAAGGAAGTTCCGGGATTTGAGGTAAACGTTCCGCAAGGTGCTTTCTATCTGTTCCCGAAATGCGATGCTTTCTTTGGAAAGAGCAACGGCGAACGTAAGATTGCAGATTCGGATGATTTGGCAATGTACTTGCTTGAAGAAGCTCACGTGGCTTGTGTAGGTGGTGCCTCTTTCGGTGCTCCTGAATGTATCCGTATGAGTTATGCTACAAGCGATGAAAATATCGTAGAGGCTATCCGTCGTATCAAAGAAGCATTGGCTAAGTTGAAATAATAGTTCACCACAGATTACACAGATTGACACAGATTGAAAAGAGATTGTCTGTCTGAAAAATATTAGATTAATAAAATCATCCTTACTACAGTATGCAGTAAGGGTGATTTTTTGTTTAAGGAACTTCTTTGTATTTTTCTATCCGTTTGATTGTGAATTAATCTGTGTTAATCTGTGTAATCTGTGGTGAAGAAAGAGCAATAAAAAAAGGCTGCTTTCCATAGAAAGCAGCCTATACTCTTTTTGTAACTTGTATTATTCAGCCGGGTGAATTGCTTCAGACGGACAAACGTCTGCACAAGTACCACAGTCAGTACATACATCTGGGTTGATAGAATAGATATCACCTTCAGAGATAGCTTCTACCGGACACTCGTCAATGCAAGTTCCGCAAGCAATACAATCGTCACTAATTACGTATGCCATTTTTCTAAGATTTAAATTATTAGTACTAATTTCTCCGGCAAAAATAAGGCTTTTATTGATTGGTTGTTATGCTTCTATGTTTAAATTGACTTAATTTGTACGTCTTCTAAATAAGCTACCTCCCTATAATCTGCTATATTTTTCGTATTTTTGCACTCAAATTACTAATATATAGCGATTATGCCTTTAAATTTACCCGATAAACTACCTGCGATAGAGCTTTTGAAGGAAGAGAATATTTTTGTGATCGACACTTCCCGCGCTACGCAACAGGATATTCGTCCGCTACGGATTGTGATTCTGAATCTGATGCCGCTGAAAATTACAACGGAAACAGACTTGGTGCGTTTACTCTCCAATACACCTCTTCAGGTGGAGATTTCATTTATGAAGATCAAGAGCCACACGTCAAAGAATACGCCGATAGAACACATGAAAACGTTCTATACGGATTTCGACCAGATGCGTCACGAGAAGTATGATGGTATGATTATCACCGGAGCTCCTGTAGAACAGATGGACTTCGAGGAGGTGACCTATTGGGATGAGATTACGGAAATCTTTGATTGGGCACGTACGCATGTCACTTCTACCTTATATATATGCTGGGCTGCGCAGGCCGGATTGTATCATCATTATGGAGTTCCTAAATATCCGTTGAAAGAGAAGATGTTCGGTATCTTTGAACATCGGGTATTGGAACCTTTCCACTCCATCTTCCGTGGTTTTGATGATTGTTTCTATGTGCCGCATAGCCGTCATACAGAAGTACGCAGGGAAGACATTCTGAAAGTTCCGGAATTGACGTTGCTTTCCGAATCGGAAGATGCCGGTGTCTATATGGCAATGGCACGGGGCGGTCGTGAATTCTTTGTCACGGGACACTCCGAATATTCTCCGCTGACACTGGACACGGAATACCGTCGCGATCTCGATAAAGGCTTGCCGATAGAGATGCCCCGCAATTATTATATAGACAATGATCCTGAAAAAGGCCCGTTGGTACGTTGGCGTGCTCATGCTAATTTGTTGTTCTCCAATTGGCTGAACTACTTCGTTTATCAGGAAACACCTTACAACATCAACGATATTCAATGATAAAGCAGCGTAAAATAGAACTTCTCGCTCCGGCGAAAAACCTGGAATGTGGCATTGAAGCTATCAATCATGGGGCAGATGCAGTATATATCGGTGCTCCGAAGTTCGGTGCCCGTGCGGCGGCTGTGAACTCATTGGAAGATATTGAAGCATTGGTGCAGCATGCCCATTTGTATCATGCACGTATTTATGTCACGGTCAATACGATTCTGAAAGAAGAAGAGTTGAAAGAGACGGAGGAGATGATTCATGCACTTTATCGGATTGGCGTAGACGCGCTGATTGTGCAGGACATGGGGATCACGAAGTTGAATCTTCCTCCGATACCGCTTCATGCCAGTACACAAATGGACAACCGTACACCGGAAAAAGTAAAATTCCTTTGGGAGGCGGGTTTCCGGCAAGTAGTCCTGGCGCGGGAACTATCGTTGCGTGAAATAAAGAAGATACACGAAAATTGTCCGGAAGTGCCTTTAGAGGTATTCGTACATGGGGCACTTTGTGTCAGCTATAGCGGGCAGTGCTATGTCAGCCAAGCCTGTTTCGGCCGTAGTGCCAACCGGGGGGAATGTGCGCAATTCTGCCGGTTACCTTTTAGTCTGGTAGACGCGGACGGGAAAGTGATTGTCAAAGACAAACATCTACTTTCCCTAAAAGATATGAATCAAAGTGACGAACTGGAGCAATTGCTGGATGCCGGAGCTTCCTCGTTCAAGATAGAAGGGCGACTGAAAGACGTTTCTTACGTGAAGAATGTAACGGCCGCTTATCGTCAGAAGCTGGATGCCATCTTTGCCCGTCGTCCGGAATATGTAAGGGCTTCTTCGGGTACGTGCAATTTCGAGTTTAAGCCGCAACTGGATAAGAGTTTCAGCCGTGGATTCACACATTATTTCCTGCATGGACGTGACAAAGAGATTTTCTCTTTCGACACTCCCAAGTCGTTGGGCGAGGAGATGGGGACTGTGAAGGAGATTCGCGGCAATTATCTGACGGTTGCGGGACTTAAATCCTTTAACAATGGAGACGGTGTTTGTTATATCGACGAACAGGGACGTTTACAGGGATTCCGCATCAACCGGGTGGACAGCAACAAACTATATCCACAGGAAATGCCTCGCATCAAGCCTCGTACCACATTATATCGTAATTTCGACCAAGAATTTGAACGAGTGCTTTCCCGTAAGTCTGCCGAAAGGAAAATCGCAGTGCGAATGTTGCTTGCCGACCATCATTCCGGTTTCTCTTTGACATTGACTGACGAAGATGATAATAGCGTCACAATCACCCTTCCACGTGAGAAAGAGCCGGCCCGGACTTCGCAGACGGACAACCTGAAAACGCAACTGTCCAAATTGGGGAATACGCCTTTCGAAGCAAAAGAAATAGAAATCTCTTTTACCGACAACTGGTTTCTGCCGGCTTCGGTATTAGCCGATTTCCGCCGGCAGGCAATCGACCGGTTAATAACTGCCCGTCGAATCAATTACCGTCAGGAATTGTCGGTATGGAAGTCAACCAATCATGCTTTTCCACAAACGACGCTAACCTATTTGGGGAATGTCATGAATACTCGTGCAGCCTCTTTCTATCAGGAGCATGGGGTTCAACAGGTAGCAGCGGCTTACGAAAAAGAAGCGGTGGAAGATGCGGTACTGATGTTCTGCAAACATTGTTTGCGTTACAGTATGGGATGGTGTCCCATCCATCAACGGGTACGTTCACCTTATAAAGAACCCTATTACCTGGTGTCAAATGACGGCAAACGTTTTCGTCTGGAATTTGATTGTAAGAATTGTCAAATGAAAGTAAAAGCGGCTCAATGAGAATCATTATTCACAATTTTCACCACAGTTTTCACCACAGAGGACGCAGAGGACACAGAGGATATAGTGGAGGTGACATCTTCACTCATTCTTCTGATACAGACTGTTTGAGTGTTTTTGGGAAAAAGTGTAGAAAGTTTTTCTCTTTACCCTCTTTATCCTTTTTATCCTCTGTGTCCTCTGCGTCCTCTGTGGTGAAAATAGTGATGAAAACAGTGATGAACCTACTACTATGTTTACTTTTGCTCTCATCTTGTTATTATAAAGCACCGGCTTTGGATTCGGAAGAACTGTCGAAGAAGACGAAAGACTCGTTGACTTACTTGTACGAACGGCATTATACATGGAATACAAACTTGGAAGTAGTCGATGATTCCATCTCTTTGGAATGTCTTCCGATAAAAGATACTTTTATTCAATTGAATAAAGGGGATAGGGTAGTGGTGGCAGAGTTTGCGGTTCACCCTGCCGATAGTGTAGACAGTATTTGGGTGAAGCTGGCTCATACGCAGGATGAACAGGGCTGGGTACGTGAAAAAGAACTCAAGAAGTCATTTGTGCCGACTGATAGTATTTCGCAGGCCATTCATCTTTTCAGTGATACGCATGCTTCTTATTTCATTATCATCTTCGCTTTATTCGTCGGTGTATATCTGTTTCGTGCTTTTCGTCGAAAGCAGTTGCAGATGGTCTATTTTAATGATATAGATAGTGTTTATCCGTTATTTCTCTGTTTGTTGATGGCTTTCAGTGCAACGATTTACGAATCGATGCAGGTCTTTGTGCCGGAAACGTGGGAGCATTTTTATTTCAATCCTACTTTGTCGCCGTTCAAAGTTCCTTTTATTCTCTCTGTCTTCTTGTTGAGTATTTGGCTGTTTTTGATAGTCGCTTTGGCGGTGCTGGATGATTTGTTTCGACAGTTGACTCCCGCTGCAGCTATCTTTTATCTGCTGGGGTTGATGTCTTGCTGTATTTTCTGCTATTTCTTCTTTATCCTGATGACACATATTTATATCGGTTATCTGTTCCTTGCCTTTTTTGTGCTGGTTTTTGCGAAGAAAGTCCATCGGAACATTGGGTATAAGTATCGTTGTGGGCGTTGTGGGGAAAAATTGAAGCAAAAAGGTGTATGCCCCCATTGTGGAGCAATCAATGAGTAATTTTATTATCTGTTTTATTCTTGAATAACTTTTCAAATGATGGAAATCAGATCTACCGAAATAAAAGATCTCCCTTTAGTGATGGAGATTTATGACTATGCCCGTGCCTTTATGCGTGCAACCGGAAATACTACTCAATGGATTGACGGTTATCCTTCTGAAGTATTGATTCGTCAGGAAATTGAGGATGGACATAGCTTTGTCTGCATAGATGAACAGGGAGAAATCCTGGGGACTTTTTGTTTTATCTTGGGTGATGACCCTACTTATCAACAGATTTATGAAGGCGCGTGGCTCAATGACGAACCTTATGGAGTGATTCATCGGCTGGCAACGAACGGAAAACGGAAAGGGGTATCAGAAACTTGCCTGAACTGGTGTTTTGAACGTTGGCCCAATATTCGGGTAGATACTCATCGGGACAATAAAGTCATGCAGCATATACTGACGAAGTATGGCTTTCAACGTTGCGGTATCATTTATGTAAAGAATGGGACAGAGCGTATCGCTTATCAGATGAAGCGTATACCTGATGGAACAGGGAAGCTTGCTTAATCGTGGTGGAGTGTAGGTAAAGTAATGCTAAGGTACTGATAAGCTAGCATTAAAGTGCCGGCAAAGTTGTGCTGGGATGCCGCTATTGTTACCTTCCCACGACCGTGGTAACTTCTTTCCACAGCCGTGAAGAGATCTCTCCACGGCCGTGGTAGTATCTCTTCACGACCGTGGAGAGTTAATGATGACGGTACTCTAACAGAACCATACCTATTGGATAAATAAAGGATAACGGTTGAATAATGTATTCTTGGGACATATGCCCCTTTAGCCTGTATATCCTTGCTTTAATCTCTACTAAAGAGGTTCATCGATCAATCAGGGAGTGGAATATGGAGGGTTAATATCCGCTTAAGTGATACCTCCTTAGCCCGGAATATTTCTTCATGGAATACATCCGATACTGTGACGAAAGAACTTTCCAGCACTCTTTTTTTGAAGGGTTGAAAAGCCTTTTTTATTTCTTGGCGATATACTTCACGAGCTGCTGTATCATATACATTCATGCTATCCAACTGATAGGTATATTTAAGTCTCACCGATACATTGTAGATAGAAGAATCGACTTCTGTGCTTACTGGAATAAGAATGTTTTGATATTCCTGCATTTGATTTTCGAAGATTTGCTTTACTACGGGATGGCACACTTCTGCCATTTTAGATTTCGCTTTTTCATACTGTTCTAAGCTTTGACCTATTTTATCTTCCAATTCTGCAGGCATGAGTGAAGAGGATAATAACTCCCGACTAAGACGTTCAACCAGCCGTCTTACTCCTCCAACTCGTATTGCGTCATCCTGCATTGTTTGAAGGCGACGATTGTATTCTGTAAAGTGGAAATCTCGCTTATAGTCTTCTTCTTCGCTATACTTTATGTTTCTATAGCGACTAATTTCGTCTGTATAATTTCTTCTGTTATTGCCGGAGGAAGTTCTCCTGTTAAATGTTTTTTTGCTCATATCAGATCATTTTTTCTATCTCTGTTACCATATCATCACAGCCGGCTATACCCGAATTGACACCCTGCTCGGCATATTCAAGTGCTTCTTTATATCGCTCTTGCAGATATAAAATATAACTTAATGGCAATAATGCATGCTGATCCCCTTCGTCCAGGGACTGACGTATCAGTTGCTCTCCTTTCTCTTCGTTCTTAGCTACTCCATAACCTAAGAAATAGTTTACTCCTAAAGACGCTAACGCTTGTTTATTACCTTTTTTGATAGCTATTACATAATAATTATTGGCTATAGTATGATTTTGAGGTATTATTATACCCAGATCATAGTAGTTACCAATTTTATAGAGTGACATTCCGAAACCTTCGCCGGCGGCTCTTTTGTATAATTGAAAAGCTTGTTCCTGATTTTGGTCACAACCAATACCGTTTTGTAATAGATAAGCCAGATTATGAGTCGCTTCTATATGTTGTCCCATCGCCGCTATGGTATATTCACTAAAAGCATCTTCATAGCGTTGCTCCTCGTATGCCTTTTTTGCTTGTAAAAAAGCTTTCTCGGCTTCTTCGGGTGAGATATTTTCCAACGTATCTATATTATCCGCATTAAAGGTTTCTTCGCTTTCTTCATCTGTATCTTTATTACTTTCCGCTTCTTGCTCCAATCTTTCATACTCTTCTACTAATTTTTCCAATCGTATCTCTTCTTCTTCATTATTTTCGAGATCGGCATGTAGAGAAAGCGCTGTAGCAGCTATTTTTAGCAATGAAAGGATATCTTCATTGTCTCGCCGATGATCGTATTGTTCTAACAAAGTTCTCATATAGCTAGCTATTTCTTGCTCCAGCTCGATGTAATCGTTCGCGGGTTCTTCTTCTTTCTCTATACTTTCCTCAATTTTATCGCATAAATTAAAATAAAATTCGGCCACATTTATGATGCACATGACTATTTTATAAATAACATCTTCCTCCTCCTCTTCAAGGTTATTGAAAGATACTAATAAATTTTGTCGTTCATAACGCATCAATTGGAAAGTGGAATCGAATTCTCCTAAAGCAGAGTAAAGTGTGAATAACTTTTCTATTAAGAATTGTTTTTGGACGCTTATTCCCATAAAATTGTCGCCTTCTATAGTAGTCATTAACTCATAGGCTTCTTCCATTGATTCTCGTTCTGTTACCAATGCCTCCTCCTCTATGTAATCTAAAAAAGAGGTAATGTAAGTACCTAAATATCCAGCTGCCAATATCTTGTTGTCTTTGTGTTGAAGCATATATTCCCGATAATTGCATAAGATTTCTTTTGCCCATTTTATATAGCTGGGGATGTCGTCATTTAATTGGTAACCTCCTTCGAATGCCAGAATCAAAGTAGGGTATATTCCAGCTAACGAATAAGTGTTCTTTTTTAGATATACCTTCATTTCTTCATACGTGTCGGCAAATTTCTTGAATTGTTGTGCCACCTTTTCTTTGTCCCCTATTTCCAAAAATGAAAGAATATAAATAGAATACAATTGTAGGTATGCTGTGTAGAAAAAAGTAGAATCGGGGAATTTCTGAATAAGTTGATAGGAAAAACGTATTGCCTGCGGAGTATTTTGCAATATTTCATAATGCTTATTGGCCATATAAAGATTGCCCACAATTTGGGTATATACTCTCATCATTCTATCGCCAGTCATCTTATCCATTGCGCTGGCTTTCAGTGAGTATTTTTTTATTGCTTCCAGTAATTCATTGACTAAGTTATTATTATCGTTAGTTTGAATGAGTGATATACTGGAGAGTGCTACTAAATATCTGATATAGAAAGTCAAGTCACTAAAGTTATCAGGGATCATTCCTACCTCTATATTCATCAATGTTTTTACTCTTTCGAGATTTTTCATTGCTTTAGAAAGTTCTCCCCCCATTACTAACATCTCGGCTTGCACTATATATCCATCTGCCAAGCCGATTCTATAATTATCCTCTTCCTGATTCGTTCTCACCAGATCTTCCAAAATCAAGATGTATTTTTGAATATATGTTTCTCTATTCGGAGCAAAAGCTATCGAGCTATAAGCATAATAACAAAGTGAGAGCTCACGCGCATACCATGTATTTTCAGGATGATTTTGGGCGTTTAGTTCAGCTTGTGAAGTGGCTTTTGTAATCATCGCTATCTTTTGTTCCCACTCATCGTCGGAATATGTATCTACTAAGTACCGATATACGCGAGGAATATAACCTTCGTCAAAATTGGGTGATGCGGGGTTTTGCTCGTCATAAAATTCCAATGCTTTATTAAAGTAGGTTAGTGAACGGTTGTCATCTACGGTTAACAGTTTACAACCTAAATCCTCATAAGCTTTGGCAAGATCCGTTTTTACATCCACATTGTCAGGAAACCTTTCGTAGTATTTTTCGCTCAACCGGATATAGTCTTCACAATAGCCTAAAGCCGCTTCTACATTCCCTTCATCTGCGCAAATATCGGCCAAAAGAGAATATTGTTTGCAATGAAATCCCATTATACGCCAACACTCTGTATCCGTTAACTTCTGCGACAGCGCCACGTCGAACAAGGGTTCCGAAGAACGTAATAACCAAAAAGCCAAATCGTATTCCCGATCATTTATAATAGATTTGACAACACGATATACCAAACGTGATAAGAAGTCATCTTTATTCAGTCCACTTAAATAAAAAGTATTTAGGTATTCGTTTCCGCGGGTATGCTCTTCGTCGTCTGCCAGCAACCAATCAACGAATACTTTCACGGCCTCATTGATAGCAAGATCGTCATTTGCAGTTGTCTGATTCATATATATTAATGCTTCTTCCATGTCTTGACTTTCCATGAAGTGGTACATGGTTTCGTGCTTTCGCAAAGCATCATTCTCGTCTCGTTTCAACAGCTTTTGGGCAATGAGGGCATGCGTCTCCCGATAATCCAATCCGATCGATGCATTTTCTTTGATACTATTGCGCAGAATATTATGAGAAAAGTTCCAACGGTGCCCTTCTCCCTGTTCAGTAATCATCCCTTTCAACCAACGTCTGAGTGAAGCAAATTTCAATTCGTCCCAATCGTAAATGAGTTGTTCCAAGATGTCTTCCGGTAGCCCGGAACGTGTCAGGGCGAGTGTATAGACTACATCGAAACAGAAGTCTCTGCCGAAGTTTCCGGCAGCCTGTTCCAGAATCTCCAGAAATAATTTGTCCGGACGAGGGGATGATTTTTCAATCATTTCTAGAATATAGTTGTCAATGCGCTTCTCTATGCGTTCTTCTGTATTTTGATTGATTCGTTCGAAATCCTCGGCATCCAAACCAAAAATAAGATGGGTCAATAAGGTGAGCCAAAGGGGGGAAGTATAAGCGAATTCATTGGTTTGTTCATCACGTTTCTTCAATATAGCCTCTAAAATGGCAGGACTTAGTACCTTTCCATTCTCCCGGCAAGTGTGACTAATCATTAAGCGGGCATCTTCCAGGTCGAAAGGTTCTAAAAGTTCATGTTTAACAGCAGGATGCAGAGCGCAAATTTTCTCCTCAAATCCGGGTAAAGAAGTCATTACTATAGATACGCCTTCAGGTATCCAGGCAGCAGTAGCAATGGCATCGGAAAATTCAAAGCTATCTAGTGAATCCACTAAGATGATCGGTTTTAGGGAAGGGGGAAGCTGACCTAAGAGTGCTATGAAATCTGCGTGTAATTTTAAGAATAGTTCTTTGGCGCTGATCATAGATTTATCTATTCCATCTTTTTTTTCTGGCTGACTGATCTGCTCCAAATATTCATCTGCATCAAATGGCCTGTTGAGTGTTTTATGCAATTGATCTATCCAGCCAACCAGCATATGCGTCAAACTTCGCGAAAAGGGAGACAGGCTGGCGCTGTGTGCCAGTATAATGATTTGCTCTTCATAATGGGATGATAAACGCATGTATATTTCGGCAAATAGTGAACTCTTTCCCAATCCGGATATACCTGTTACAAGAAACATTTGTTTTTGTTCCATTATCCCTTTCTCCAGCAGCTCGAGGAAAGAAGTACGACCATAAAAAGATTTGCTGCGTTCGGTTATAAATAGTTTAAGGTTAATGAGCTCTTGTTCATATCTATTGGTGATTTTCCGGTTTACTTCCTCGCCTAGATACTCTGTTATTTCCCGATAAAGATCGTTCTTTACTTGTTCTCCCCATGTCTGTAAACCGACAAAGCGATTGGAGGTCCATTGCGGAGAGTATTCTGTAACATGATTTATTAAACCGGCTTGAGAACACATCCGCTTAATACGTTCTTTTAGATTCAAAAGACGAAAATAACTTTGAGGATCTTCCTCTATATAGGTTGGACGAAACTCTGTGGGAATTTTGGCAGATGCTTTTTCATCTCTGAAATAGAACAAGCTATGTGGTAATTGTTCATTCGAACCAATGGCTCCCATTTCAATTTCCATAGCAGTCACGCTGATTTGCTCCTCTTTAGATAACAATACGTTATCAATCTGATTCATACTATTTTTCAACCTTTCCACTGCTTCTTTAGGAGGAATCCAACCATAGCGTTCGCCTAGGATAGCTATAAAGAAAGGTTTGCTACGTTTTATTTCGTTAATGCAAACCTTTAAGATTTCCGATTCCCGTTGTTGTTCGTCTTCTTCAAGAATGCCACCAACACCCATTCTTAAATCTATAATCTGCAAAGAGATGTGATGGGGACGCAACTTTTCTTGTAACTCCGGAAAAACGTATGTTTTCAAATAGTCACGTTCAGCTTGCATATCAGCAAAAGTGCTGCTTATAAATACAGAGATGGTTCGCCAGAATGTATTTTTCATAAGGTTATTATTAAATGGCTAACTAATTGAATTACAAATATACTAAGAATGAGATTAGAAAACATATGCTTATTTCATTTTTTGATTAAAAAATGAAATAAGCATATGTTTTAATTAGTTTATGTTATTCTTTTTGGGGCGAGTTCTTTATTCAACAGGTGCTTTGGACAGTCGAACATTTGAATCAGTCTTTCTTTGGAAAGTTATTCAAACGCTGTGCTGGAATGTCTTCAAAGGAGTGTATGAATAGTCAATATCAAGTTGTGTTTTTTAGAAACGGCAGCGAAGATCTACCCCAAATTGCATTGGGCGTCCTTTTTGCATAAAACCTTTGTTCATTGTTTCAAAATAGAAGGCTGCGTAATCTTTATTCAAGAAATTGCGTGCCCAAAAGCTAATCATGGCGTCCCCGATTTCGAGATTCGTTCTCCAGTTCAGTGTTCCGTAGAAAGATTGGCTGACATCGTTTTGTTCAGTCCAGTAGATACGTCCGGCGGCGTTATAATTAGCTTGGAATACAACCCGGTCGAAGATAGAACGCGGACTGCAGGTGATGGCATATTCTCCACCGATATTTAATGTATGTTTGGGGACGAAGGGAACATATTTGCCATTATAATCTGCAGTTACTTTAAAAGTGCCGTCTTTTTGCTCTTCTGTGATAACATAATCCGTAAAGGTGGCATACGTATATCCGTAACTGACATTCAGGCTAAGTTCTTTTGTCACACTGGCACGAAGGGCTGCTTCTGCACCATAGCTACGACTTTTTCCTGCATTGATAGTGATACGTCCCAGACCACTTTCTGCAAATTGGGAGAGTTGTTGGTCGCGGGTATCCATATAGAATGCTGCGACGTCGGCCCAAAGTCTGTCTTCCCATAAAGTAAGGTGGCTACCTGCTTCGTAGTTCCACGAATATTCGGGTTTGTAAGTAGTGGATGTTTTTACATCAATCTCTTTTGCAGGCACCATTTGGTCCATCATTTTAATAATGGTTGTTCCCCAGGTGGGGTCTTGCCCTATTGTCGGACTTTCTTTGATGGCATTCATCATCGAATTTTTCAATTCTGTTTGTGATAAGTCAGAGAACATTTGGATGTTATATCCTCCCGAACGATATCCCCGGGTGACGGTGGCATAAACGTTATTTTGATTCTTCCATTCATATTGAATAGCAAATTTGGGTAGAAGCTGTACATAATCAGTAGAGAGCTTGCCAACGAAAGAGGCCGGGGCTTTCATATTCTGATCGGACAGGTTGATTTGCATGGGACCCTTTACCATGTGAAAATCAAAACCAAAGTCGATAGGAGTGCTAAGAGAATTATACTTCATACTGATTTTCTCGTAATCGAGCCGGAGGCCGGCTGTAACGGACAGTCCTTCTATGAACAAGTTGTTGAAAGTAGACTGATGATAAAGTGCACCGCTAAGAGTCGGGGTATCGAAAGTTCCTCCTACGCTTAAAGTCGGGTTGTGCACAGTCATTCCCATGGTGGGAGCTCCGGGTTTGGCAGATACTTCTTCAAAAGCTGCATTGGCGTTGTTTTCAATGACCGACTTCACTCCTTCTTCTTTAAACAAAACAGGTCCCGTAGTATGCAGCCATTGATAGAATCCGAAAGCTCCCGTAGCCCACTGCCATCTTTTTCCGGGTTTGGCTTTCAACACAATCTCTTCGGAAATGGTGTTTGCACGTTGCTTTTGCTCAATATTGAAAATATCTCTTTCTGTGAAATCCTGATCGAGAAACATGCGGTCGTTCAGGTTCTGATAACCTGTCACGGCACTTAATATAAAGTTGTTGGCTTGATATTCAATGTTAACACCGGAGTTGAGCAATCCACGGCGGTAACTGCTGCGGTCGTTATATGAAATCTTACCGATATAATCTGCCCGGTCTTCTGTCATTTCCTTACCATTTTCTTTCGCTTTAGCTATCGCACTGGGGGTAATCCCGGTATAGTAATACGGATATCCGCCCTGATCGCTATATTCATAGCTAAGGGCCATATCTATTTTCAGGTTCGAAGTAGGCAGGTAAATACCACGGAAACGTCCGCCACCGGCATTGCTCTTGTCTACCTTTTCGTTATTTCTTGCCGAATTTTCAAAGAAGCCACCTGTGTGTTCGTAGAAACCTCCGGTAGAAAAAGCGAAGCGGTCGGATGTCCGGTGATAGTGGGTGAGTGACACATTATAATTATTGTAAGTTGCTGCTCCCATGCGGATATCAGTACCTTGATAAGTGAAAGGCGATTTTGTGTGCACTTTGATAAGTCCTCCCATTGTATTACGTCCGTAGAGAGTACCTTGTGGTCCGCGGAGAATATCAATACGTTCGATATCAGCATAGTTGAAGTCGAAAGCGGATTTGTCGATATAAGGGATGTTGTCTACATAAAGTCCTACGGACGGAGTGTTGATACGTGAGCCGATTCCACGGATATAAATGGAAGTGGTCAGTTTGGAACCATAATCGGGGATAAACAGATTAGGAACGATGCCTGTCAGGTTTTTCACAGAGTTCACCTGATTGGCGCGCATATTATCTTGTGATAAAACAGTGGCTGCCACCGGCAATTCACGCAACTTACGATTCTCTTTCGGAGTGGCAATCACTACCACTTCTTCGATGTCTACTATTTTTAGTGAGTCTTTCGGGAAATCTTCCGCCCATGCTGTACCTGTCGTCAGGAGCGTGAGGGCAATCATAATATTCTTTGTCTTCATCTGCTGTTAATTTATCTGGTGCAAAGTAACGGCAAATATAGATGACGGTCAATCCTCATTTATTAGGATTATGACTTATTTTTTAAGAGGTCAGATTCGGTCAGCTTCGATATATCCGTTCATTA
>OGXO01000708.1_pt1 | contig 18941 bp, 15 predicted proteins | sample 1576321 | NCBI WGS metagenome assembly OGXO01 (sample SAMEA3541568, study PRJEB24748) | human gut metagenome | biome: human gut; feature: human-associated habitat; material: faeces | place: China | collected 2012 | reverse complement strand
TAAAAGCGCCCATCATAACAACACTTACAGATACTGCACAGAGAATATTTTTGAAAATTTGATGCATACCCAAACAACCTCCTGCTTTGTGGTTTTCATCTGCTAATCTTTTATTTTCTTATAACATTACTATTATATACGATGATTACCGAAAAAGCAAAGACTTTGAGGCAACCGATCACCCATAAGTTACAGATATTACGAAAGGGCAGCCCTGCTTCTGCAAAGCCGCCCTTATTTTCTGTTGCTATAGTTTTAGTAAATCACAACTTTTGTTCCTCTCGGAATATTGTCATAAATCCATTTTGCATTATTAATCTCCAGTCTGACACATCCGTGCGACAACGGGATACCAACTCTTCCATCCACCAGACTGCCGTTATATTTGCTGTAAAGCACACTGTGGAACAGATAGTTTCCATAGAATTGTGTATACCAGTAGCATCTGGAAGAACCCGAGTCAAAATAGTATCCTTTCCCCTGCACAGTAAACTCTCCGCCTACAGTTGGCGTAGCTGCTGTACCAGGTGCACATGCCCAGAAGTAAACCATATTCCAGGATCCAGATCTTCCACTGAAGACTCCTACCCGGCAGGCCGCCCTGTCTACCAGGATCAGATAGCCAGTACTGCTGCCATACATCTGAGCCCGCAGATACATATTGTACTGTTCTGCTGTCATCATAGCTCCATTTGGCTGCAGATAATAGCCGTCAATCGTGGTGTCTCTTGCCATCACACCATTGTCATACATATAGTACCAGAAATTGCCAACATACTGCCATCCGGTCTTCATAGCGCCGTCTCCGCCAAGATAATACCATTCTCCGCCAACCTGCAGCCAGTTTGTCGCCATGGCGCCACTTCCATACATATAGTACCAGGCGCCGCCGATCGTATGCCAGCCTTCTCCAAGCATCTTATTTCCATCGTCAGGATCCAGATAATACCAGACACCGCCAATATACTGCCATCCGGATTTTATTTGACCAGTATAGGTATCATAATAATACCAGTTTCCGTCCGCATCCTGCTCCCAGCCGGCACGCATGGCCCCATCGGCCTTAAATACATATGTCTGTCCGTCAATAGTCATGGTACAATCAGAAACCATGAGCCCAGGATTTTCTTCATTTGCTGGATTCAGGTAATACCACTTGCCTCCATACTGTATCCAGCCTGTGATCATCGCTCCGCTACTGTTTGCATAATACCATCCTTCTGGTCTTAGTGCCCAGCCTGTGGTCATCGCTCCTGATGGCTGGAAGAAATAATTCGTTCCTCCGATATTCATCTTACAGTCTGTTACCATAAGTCCCGGATGCTTTGTATTTGCTCCGTCCAGATAATACCAGGCAGCCCCCAGTACCCAGCCAGTCACCTTGACACCGCTTCCATTATAATAATACCAGCCCTCTGGTTTCTGCACCCAGCCAGTATACATAGCGCCGGATACGCTAAAGGAATAGATAGCGCCACCGATATCCATCTCACAATCAGCGACCATCAGACCCGGATATTCTTCATTCGCTCCATCCAGATAGTACCAGGCACCATTCACATACTTCCAGCCCGTTGAACTGGTCGTGTCACTGTAGTACCAGCCCTCTTCCTGCTGGATCCATCCGGTACGCATAGCTCCGCCCGGCGCAAAGAAATAAGTCGCAGTTCCGATGACTTTTTTTTCGTTCTCCAGCATCAGCCCCGGGTATTTCTCATTCGCTCCATCCAGATAATACCAGGTATTTCCCAGTGCCATCCATCCGGTCACCACTGCCCCGCTGCCGTTTGCGTAATACCAGCCTTCTGGTTCTCTGATCCAGCCGGTCCGCATCGCTCCACTGGCATCAAAAAAGTAGGTGGTGCCTCCAATCATATATCTGCCGGAAGACAGCATCACTCCTGGTTTCTCTGTATTGTTCTGATCAAGATAATACCACGAGCCTCCGATCAGTCGCCAGCCATAGGCCTTTGCTCCACTGGCGTCATAATAGTACCAATCATTCCCCAGCCTATACCAGCCGGGATTTCCCTGATCTGCCGGAGCCTCTGGGGTAGTCGGCTCCTCTGTTCCTGATTCTTCCGTATTTCCGGATTCTCCGATATTCCCAGGTTCTCCGATATTTCCGGAATCATCTGCACTACCGGTTTCTCCACCATTTCCCATCCCCCCCGAACTGCCGGGCTCTTCTTCTAAAGAGCTGTCAGGGGTTTGTGGATTTTGGCTACCGTCGGTATTTCCAGTACCCCCGGGTTCATTTCCTTCTGTGCCGTCATCTTCCGTAATCATTACGTTTTCTCCCGCCTGTCCCCCGGTTCCTTCATCCGCAGCATAAGACAGCGGTGCTGCCTGCATTGCCAGGACAAGAGAAAAGACTACGATTTTTTGGACAAATCTCTTTTTCATACGCTCCTCCCTCTTTTCATTCTAGTTTGATAGCTTATATGAAAACTAAACTTGACTCAATTATACCGCAGTCTTTCCTGAATTTCAACGAATTCTGTTTTTATAAATATCGTCTTACTAAAGCCAGATGATTGCCGCTATCCCATTGCTCATAATATGTCACACCCTGTATCATCGTGCCATATTTCGGATTGATCGCATGCATGAGCATACCGTCCCCAAGATACAGTGCCACATGTGTAAAGGATGAACCCGACTGATATACCAGCACGTCTCCCGGCTTCCATAACTCCATATGATTTTTATCGATATTAGTTCCTCCCGCTGCCTGTAGTGTTGTCGTTCTTGGTATTGTAATGCCTCCAAGATAATACAACGCCCACTGGGTAAAACCACTGCAGTCCCATCCGCTAGGAGTGGTTCCTCCATAGCGATAGGGTACATAGATATATTTCTTGATCTCGTTAATCTTAGCCGCCAGATCCTGCACTGCTATGCCACTTTCCAGAATCTCCCAGCCGTCAATGGTCGTGCTTACCGCCATTGCCCCATGAGCACCGCCATTAGGATCATTTTCTGTATAGAAATAGTACCAGGCGCCGCCGATTTGCTGCCAGCCTGTCTTCATCGCTCCATCACTACCGAGATAATACCAGGTATTCCCAAGAAGAAGCCATTCTGACATCATTCCACCGCTTCCATTCATGTAATACCATGCGCCATTGATCAGGTTCCACCCACCGTCAGACATCAAGCCCGGATGCTCTACATTGGCTCCGTCCAGATAATACCACACACCGCCCACCAGCTGCCAGCCTGTCACCATCGCTCCGCTTCCGTTAAAATAATACCAGCCATCCTGGTTAAGATACCAGCCGGTCACCATGTATCCTGAAGCATCAAATGCATACTTTGTACCATCAATGTCATATATGCCATTTGACGGCCACGAGCCATCATCATAAGCATACCACCAGCCTGTAGCATTCAGGATCCAGGAGCCCGTCAAAACCGGCTCCACCTGCGGATGATCCAAACCATCATCAATTATATTTTCTTCTGTTTCACCAGGTAAAGTTACCTGATCCTCATTTGTGGTTTCCTTCTCCGCCAGTTCCTGGCCTTTCTCCTCCGTCAAAGGCTCTTCCTGTTGTACTTCCACTACTGTCTGCCCGGCAGTATCTATTTCTGCTGCGGACACCGGCATCAGCGATGACACGGCCAACGCTGCCGTGAGAATCAGCGCCTGAATTGTCTTTCGTTTCATTATGTATTAATACCTTTCTCCTCCATATATTTCCGGGCGTCTTTCAAAAAGCTGGCAACGATCAGTACAATAACCGCCCCAATCGGGAACGCCGCTATAATGCTGACAGACTGCAGATTGCTCATAGAACTGTCGGAAAAGACAAGAGCGATCGGCAGAAGGATCAGTAAGACACACCACATCAATTCTATCACTTTATGCGGCATTTCGCCATCCTTAATTTTATGATAGCTGTAGCAGGAGGCGATCAACGCAATAGAATCAAAGGATGTCGCATAAAACGCCACCATGGCTAACAATAGAACTACGAACACAAAAGGCGCACATGGCAATGTCTGAATAATAGAGATAATCACATCATACAGATCTCCTGACTTTTCATAAATAGCAATAATATCTGCTTTCCCGGATACCTGTAATCCCAGGGAATAATTGCCCAGAATAATAAAGCTGATAATAGTGGAGCCCACTCCAAATATATATCCGCCAAGAATCGTCTGGCGTACCGTTCTCCCTCTGGAAATGCTGCCGATAAAAAACGGAGCCGCCACACACCAAACCATCCAGTATGCCCAGTAGAATATCGTCCAGTTCTGGGGGAAAGATGTGGTCCTTTCTGGATCCGTATAAGTAGCCAGTTCGAAAAAGTTCTGAACCATCCTTCCAAGCGCAGAAAAACCGGTTTCTATGATATATCTTGCCTCTCCGCCAAACAGCAGGACGAAAGCAAGGAGACCAAAGAACAGATAGATGCAGGCTTTTGCCAGAATACTGATTCCCTTAAATCCATGAAGCAGGGAATAGGTATACACGATACAGGTTATAATCAGTATTATGATCGTAACCGCCACCCGGTTCAATTCCACTCCAAACAGGACATTGATCACACTGGCCATCAGAGGCGTTGCCAGGCTGAACGTGGTTGCTGTTCCTGCAATCAGAGCGAATACAGCTAACAAATCTATCAGTCTCCCCAGGATTCCATCTGTATGTTTTCCCAGAATTGGACGACAGGCTTCCGAATATTTCTGCCTGTCTCTCTTTCTTACATGCAGCATAAACCCAAAAGCTACCGCAAGCACCAGATAGAACCCCCACGGGATCAGGCTCCAGTGAAAGACAGGATATACGCTTGCCCAGTCCTGAATACTGCCGAGTTCTGCAATATGCGGATCTGTTGCATAAAGGATCCATTCGGAAAAGGAATAAAAAAGGATATCAGCGGCAAGACCTGCCGTAAACATCATAGATCCCCATGCAAAAAAGGAATATTTCGGCTTTTCATCCTGCCCTCCCAACACGATCCTTCCATATTTGGACCCTGCAACAAACAGTGATATGAGAAAAACTCCCAGTCCGATCACGAGATAATACGTACCAAAAGTATCACCTAATACAAACCGGATCTGACTGACCACTGTATTGGACTGTTCCGGCATGAAAAAGAATAGAATACACAGAACGATAATTGTTCCCAGTGGCAATAATGTAATCATCCAATCAATTTTATTATACTCTTTATCTTTTTCCTTCTTCATGATACCGCTCCTCCCATTTCATAATTTTGATACCCCGGATCCATCTGCATCAATTCATTCAAATTATCAATTTCAATGATATCCTCTCGGTTCATCTTTCGGATTCCCAGCTGATATTCTTCCGGATAGCAGAACAAGGCAACATCATCCCAGTAAATCTGTGTGTTCTTTTTTTGTTCGAACTCCATTTCCAGATGTCTTTTTAACTTTTTTCCGTCTTCACTGGTCCAGCGCGACACACTGTACAACTGCCATCCGCCTTTTCCTCCGGTCCTGCTGCATTCTTCAACAATTCCGTTTCGAACGGTCAAAAGCCATTCATCTGTTTCCTTATCGGTCCACACACAGTTATATCCGGACCGTTCAAATTCCGGCGTCAGAATCTCCGGATTGTAAATTATCTGGTCTCCATCCAGTATTATAGCGTTTTCTATATGGTCTCTGGCAACATACAGAGAAGAGATATTGTTACAAACTGCATAATATGGATTCTCAATTAACTGAACACCTTCATATTCTTTTTCCAATTTTCGAAACTGGTCCTTCAGGTGACCAACCACAACATAAATCTCATATATACCATTTTGATGCAGCCCGCGAATAACGGTATCGATCATTCGTATTCCATTTACCTTTACCATCGGTTTCGGCGTGTATAAAGTAACCGGCTGCATCCGCTTCCCAATTCCCGCCGCCATGATAATGGCCCGCTCCACTTTATGCATTGTTCTTATATCTCCTCTCCCACTTCATTTTTTACGATTCTGTAAAATTCTTTGGCATATCGATACTGTTTGATCGAGTACTCTCCAAACTCTACACCACACATCCGTTTATATTCACACCAGTTACTCCACAAAAGCCCACATACCGCAATGTAACAGTATATTTTGATCTTAACTGCTTTTTCTGCTCCTTCCGGAAAATATGCCTTAATCAGATTGTCAATCTGTTTTCTGTCATACATGGCATAAATTGCAAACATGGCAATGTCCACATGCACATCCTGCATTCCTGCGTATTCCCAGTCAATCAGAAAAATCCTGTCGTCTTTCAGCAGAAAATTGTCACAAACTGCATCAATATGAGTCAGCGCGATCTGCTTTGGCTGCCGGTCAATATACTGCTTCAATTTCCAGACATTTTCTTTGGTTTCGTGATAATCCCGATAAATAGAAGTCTCGCCGTTCCAAAGGCTTTCATAATAATCTATCTGACCAAACAGATCAAAGGTATGATTTACCTGCAGATTTAAATCATGAAACTGCCGTAAGTACCGCATACACTTCCGGACATCTTCCATATCATCACTGTCACAGGTCCTGGTTCCCTGAATATATTCTGTGATCTTATATCCATTTTCCGGAGACATATAGATAACCGGATCTGTAATATTTCTGCCTCGAAGTTGCTGATACACCTCATATTCCTGTTTCCGGTTGATCATTTTCCCGGTACCTTCTCCCGGAATCCGCATAATATAATATCTGTCCCGGCATCGGAAACGGAAGGATCGGTTGGTCATGCCTTTTTTCAACGACTTAATCTCCGTGATTTCTCTCTCATCACAGGAAAACACCTGACTGATCAAACGGATAATATCTGACTGAAGCTGGTCTGAATCACTATCCAGTTCACGCAGCTGTTCATAGGTATTGACCTCTGACACTTTTTCATCCGGCACCTCTCTCGGAGCTGCGATCATCCGGTCCCCGTCAAACAAAGCGATCTCCCAGAAGGACTGGTCGTATGCCTTCTTCTTTACCATTTCCTGAAGTGCTTCTCTTAACAGCTCCGCCTCCTGATCCAGGATATATGCAATACCGATCATTGTATTGCCCGGCTCATCTCCTTTGACTCTGACCAGTTCTTTCTTTCGGTTCACCCGTACCGAACTCCGGTCATCTGCACGGTCTGTCACCATGTACCAGGAATACCATTCATGATCTGAGAATGGATTTTCGCTGCACCAGATATCACATGGTATAATGTAGGTATTCCCAAGATGCTCTCTTACCCGGTTCAAAGAATGCAGGTTGTTTTTGGAACTATACTCTTTATTAAACACCAGATTCACCTGATATTTGTCAATCAGATACTCATACTGTTCCTTCATAAATCCAACCACCACATCAATCTGGTAGATTCCCGCCTCATGAAGCTGCCAGATCAGCCGTTCGATCAGAGGCTCTCCCTTTACGGTAAGCAGCCCTTTTGGCACTTCCACATTAATAGGGACCATCCGCATCCCGTAACCAGCCGCAAGGATAACGGCGTTACGCGGTTTTCGTTTCTCCAATTCGGCGCTGGCTTTTTCTGTGAGCTCCTTGTCCGAAGTCAGATAGCCTTCTTCTTTTAACTCCTTGATAGAACTGTTTACTTTACCTACCGAATAACCGGTTGCCCTAGCCAGCTCCCTTTGGTTTTTCTCGTTATTATTCACAAGTTCATTCACGATATCATACTTTTGTATGTTCACGTACATTCACCTCTTTATTTTTATGAACACTCAAAGTATATAATATATAGAAACAAAAAGCAAGAGGAAACCTTTCGTTTCTGAAAGGTTTCCTCCTGCTTTTATCATCTTTGTTATATAAAATATTATCAATTCTTTTACAACGCAAACAATTGGACATAGTATGTAATACTCATTCCACCAACTGTTGACTTAAACGCTGCAATTCCCACTGATCCGGCCACCTCGCTAAGCATATTATTATTATGTCCTTCTGAGCCTTTCCAAACAGCCATTGCACCTTCTGCAGTCATTCCAGTTCCACCCGCAATATTTTCTGCACAGGATGCTTCATAAACAGAAAAGCAATCTTCTCCATTCGGGCGTACATGCTCAAGCTTTTTCGCCAGTTCACATCCCCGGATATTTGCCGCCGCCTGAAGCGCCATGTTTGCCGGCTGTAATGGGTTTAATCCCTTTTCTACCCGATATTCGTTTAATAATGTAAAGACTTCCCTGGAAGCAGTCTTATCATATTGTCCGACCACAACTGTCTTTTTCCCATCCGCCAGCTCTATTTCATAAACCTTATCATTACCGGTAGTCTGAATCCATTTTCCATCTTCACCTACATAGTAATCTCCGATATACTGACTGACAGCCATTTTCCCATCCGACAATACATAATAATTTCCAACCCATCTGGATTTCAACATCGCTCCGCTAGTATCAAAATAATACCAATTTTTACCTGTCTCGCTATCAATCTCATACCATCCTGTTTTCATGGCTCCGCTCTCGTCCATATAATACTGAACCTTATTCACGGTGACCCAACCCGTCTGCATGACCCCTGTCTTAGGTTCGCAGTAATACCAGGTAGACCCATCCAAAATCCAGCCTGTCTGCATCGCTCCAGATGCATTGTAATAATACCAGATCTCATCTTCCAGATTCCATCCGGTAACCATAGCTCCACTATCCTTAAAGAAATACGTCTGTTTTGCAATATCCTGTTTACCAGTCAGCATTGCTCCACTGGCATTTAGGTAATACCATGTATTCCCCAGCAGCTGCCAGCCAGTCACCATATATCCGGCACTGTTAAAGTAATACCACTGATTATCAATAAGCTGCCATGCATTGGCCGGATAACTTCCGTCTGCATTACGATACCACCAGCCTGCCGCAGAAGAAATCCAGTGTGGCGGCTGATAGCTTTGGATCCACGCGCCACTGGCATCTACATACCAATCGCCAATCCAGGTATCTGCTGCCATAATACCCGTTGTCTCATCCATATAATACCAAATGCCGTTCACCAACTGCCAGCCAGTCTGCATCTGGCCATTTTTATACAAATACCAGCCTTCTCCTGTCAGATGCCATCCATCCTGTACCGGAGCAACCGGTGTCTGGTCTTCCTCTTCTCCTTCTTCTCCCTCGTTTTCGTTTCCAGGCGTCTGACCTTCCCCTTCTTCTCCTTCTTCTCCTTCGTTTCCGTTTCCAGGTGTCTGACCTTCCCCTTCTTCTCCTTCTTCTCCGTTTCCGGGTGTCTGACCTTCTCCTTCTTCTCCCTCGTTTCCATTTCCGGGCGTCTGTCCAATGCCTTCTTCGTCCTCTTCGCCGTTTTCCGGAACCTGTCCATCGTCTTCTCCGCTGGTTCCTGTCACTGTCCCATTCTGAACATCTTCAGCAGACACTGTCAGATTTCCAGAAAAATCAACAGAAAAACTCATTACTCCCGCCAGAGCGATCGCAACAAATCTTTTTAATACTTGCAATTTCATAATTTTATCCCTCCTATAAAAAATTTCTAATATTGACTCACTTCTCAAAACATTTGCCAACATTAACCCATTACTGCACAATCATCCTCTATTGTTTTATATATTACTCTGTTACTGAAAATTATATCATACGTCTCCCAGCTTATAAAGAATGAATTCTCAAATTATCATAATATATAACGGCAGTAATCTTATTCGATCACTGCCGTTGTTTCTGCCAGCATACATTGCTGACCACTACTATCCACAAAATATATATGCAGATTATACAATCCTGTTTTAAAATCAAAAGTTGCCATATCAATATTTACCGAATACCCATTTTGTTCATCACCTTCCAGAGAAATCCACTGCAGATCACTTTGGTCTTCGCTGCTCCATACTGCTACCATCATAGACTGTATATCCTCTTGTATGTTTTCGATATTTGTTACTGTCAAAGGCAATACTCCACTGGCAGACTGGTATGCACCAACCTCCACATCTGCTGTCGGTGTCTTCCCCTCTCTGGCCAATAATTCCGGACTCTCCTCATCAATATTTGCTAACCGGTCAAGAAGTTCCGATCTCTTTTCCAGCTCCTGATTCTCATAGTCAATTCCATATCTTTCCACCAAAGTTTCTTCTGTGGAAAAAAGATTCGTTCCCAATCCCAGACGATTTCCCTCAATCTGAGCTCCAAGCGCCGCAAGCGTTGTCGGGAAATGGTCAAATGTCGTATATGTTCTACTCGTATTCATTTCCGGTTCTGATGCCGAATTAATATAAGATACATACGTTTTTCTCTCATAATCATACGATACATCTTCACAAAAATCACTGTCCATTGTCAGATGATCCCCCGCCAGCACGATTGTTGTATTCTCATAAAAATCCTGTTCCTGGATCCACTGGATAAATTCTTCAATCTGTTTGCTGGAGCAAGCCATTACATTTGCATATTGATCATCCCCATGAGTATCCTCACATTTTTCACACACATATCCATCCTCAAAGTGGGTATCCACTGTCAGCATTGTCAGATTAAAAGGTTCTTCCTGGATGGACAAGTCCCGCAGCTGCTCTTTGGCAAACTCAAATAAATAGGCATCTTCATACCCCCACCATACATAATAATCTTCCGGTATCCACCCATTTTCAACAGCATACCGATAATCTACAATATCGTAATTCCCATGTTCTGTAAAATATAGCCGTCGGCCGCCAAATGTGGCGTCGGAGCCAATCAACAGCCTTTGTGAATACCCTTGTTCCTGTAAAATATCTCCTAAAGTAATAGCCCCTGGGAAAAAACTTTCCTGCGTATCCATGTCATTACTTCCAATAGATATATTCAATGGAAGTCCTGATGTATGCCCAAACATCGCTCCCATTGTCCAAGTTGTACCATACATCGAGTATGCACCATTAATAGCTTGATCTTCACCAGAAAAATCCTCATTGTCCTGTGCAGTCTTTGTCAATTCCGGAATAACATTTTCATCAAATCCTCCTCCATCTTCTATATCCGCATAGGTGGTTTCCATAGACTCCAGGAAAATATAAATCAGATTGCGTTTCTGCTCCGGAAATGAAATCGATACCTCCGCTGGATCTACATAGTTATTATCAACAAACTCTGAATAAGTTCCCTGCGATGCCAGATACCCATCTACATCCAGCTTTTCTGCCGTCATATAAACAGTCCCAAAAGAAAGGCCAATGAATGTTACCAACACTACTCCATCTAATAAATAAAAAAACTTCTTCTTTCGGAATATAACTATTCCGATAATAGTTAAAGCAAGAATAAGAAATGACGGAAGTATGCATTGCAGAAGATATTCTATAATAATATCGGAATTTGTACCCTCTAGCGGACCAGTCAAATGAAACACCAATTCATCCATGGTTAAATTTTTCCATGTACGAAACATCCACCAGGCACTAAAAAGCAGCAGTGGCGCTATAAAAGCAAACACTGCTGTCAACATAATATCAAAAACCACAGCTATTTTAACTAGAATCGCTCTTATTTTTTTCATCTTTTACATCAATCCTCACAAAAATCTTTGCATAAATATACCACACATCTCAGTTTATCGCCATAATCATTTTAATTTTTGGTAAAATCGACGTAAAATCCTTCCTGCTTTCAGCTTCCATTTTTATCTCTCATACCACACCGGCGCTGCCACTACTTCCCCGTCCGCTGTATACAAAACTCCGCCTTCACTGTAATAATTTGGATTTCCGGCCGCAACTTCTATGTACATAAGGCCCGGCAACCCATCAAAGGCTCCTGGTGCGATATAACCGATATTGGCCGGTATATATATTTCCGAAATTTCTCCTGCAATCTCCGCAAGTGCTCCGCTCTCGATCCCTGTGCAGGCTGCGTTCGAAGGCAGTGCCAGAATCCCATCCACAACAGTCCCACACGAAATGATATGCCCTGCATCGTTACACACGACACCTTCCAGTTCTCTCCATCCAGCATATAATTCCAGCATTTCTACGCCTTCTTCCACTCCCCCAAATGGAATCGTACATCCTGCGTCCAGATACCATCCATCAAAAACTTTCCCCAACCGGAATGGAACAGTCCATTCTTCCGAAGAAATAGTATCTGCACTTCCTGTCATTGTAGTCATCGAGGGTTTTCCTCCATTCCCATACAAATGTATAGTCAGTACTGTCGGGGCAGGCATCGATTCAGTCTCTGGTACATTTGATACAGACGAACCAGCGTCTCCTGATATATTTGGCAGAGCAGCTGTTTCACTTGCTTTTGAAAGATCTGAAATCCTGTCCGACACCTGCGCTTCCGCTTCGCCCCTTTCTGGCTGAATAGATTCTGCTAAATCATTCCTTAACGTCACATCTTCAAATCCTTTTAAAAGCTTTACACTATCATCTACAGAAAGTGCTTCTGCCGATGGAAATGGACTGTCTTTGACATTCGCCGTGTTTTCCCTCATCCCTAACATGCTCCACGTTTGCTCTTCTTTTAGCATCTTCCCGTCATAATTTTCTGCCAAAGCATAAAGTCCTGACAGAAGCATCACAGTCAAAAGAATACCCGTGAATTTCTTCCATATCTGTTCGATACTCGCTTCATATTTTGACAACCTGATGATTTCTTCCATTCTTATTTCCTCTACATACTCTTAATAAACTTTTTACTCTACTGTATACCATGCCGGACAGGCTACTATCTCTCCTGTTGCTGTATACAAAATACCGCCCTCACTGTAATAATTCGGATTACCGGCAGCCGTTTCGATATACATCAGGTTTGGCAGGTTTTCAAAGGCTCCTTCTCCTATATATGTAATATTAGAAGGAATATAGATTTCCGTGACCTGGTCTGCCACCGCTGTAAGAGCCCCGCTTTCAATCCCTGTGCAGACTGCATCTGACGGAAGTGCGAGGATCCCGTCCTGAATTACTCCTTCAGCTGCGCAGGAAGTAATATGCCCTGCATCATCTGACACAAAGCCTGTCAGTTCTTTCCATCCTGCATACAATTCCAGTTGTTCAGCGCCTTCTTCCACTCCAGAAAACGGTATTGTACACCCTGCATCCAGGTACCAGCCGTCAAAAACTTTTCCCAGACGGAATGGTACACTCCATGTCTCCGGCGCTAGCGCATCCACAGGCTCTGCAAATGTCGTCATCTCCGGAGTCCCTCCATTCCCATGCAGGTGGATTGTCAACACGGTCGGAATAGGTATTGCCTGATCCTCGCCCGGGATTGTTCCCTGCTCAGATACCGGCAGATTTTCTGTCGTATCTGTCTGCACTCCCAAAAGTCCTGTATGAGATATCTGTCCTTCCTGCGTCTTCGGAATCACTGTCTCTTTCCATTCTACCATATCGGTAACACTATCTAGCATATTTGATGGTTCAACCAGCAATAACATACTCTCCCCGGCAATATCTGTGCTGTCCGTTCCTCCCGCAGCATCTGTTCTCTTTTGAACCGTCCTTGTTTCGCCACAGCCTGACAGTGCTACTTCGTATGTCCCCGATACATAATAAAGTCCGGATATAAGCAGTATAACCAGCAGGACACAGCAAAGTCTTCTCCATATTTGTTCCAGATTCACTTCACATCTTGATAAGCCAATGATTTCTTCCATAATTTTCCACACCTCACTCCATTTTAATTATAAAGTGTAGTCTGCCTAAAAGGAAGGGGCATATCGACACATTATGATGTTTTTTCTCTACTTACAAATGGGGACAGAGGCAAACGCAAATAGGGACACCCACTTTTGCAAACGGGGACGTACACTTTTGCAAAAAGTGTACGTCCCCGTTCACGCATTATTCTCCTAATCCGTCTGTAATGGCTTTTACCATAGCTGCCATCGCTTCCTCTTCGTCTTCGCCGTCACATATCAGAGTAATCTCATCACCCTTTTTGATGCATGCACCCAGCACACTCAAAACACTTTTGGCATTTGCAGTCGTGTCATCGTACTCAAAAGTCACACGGCACTGATATCTGCTGGCCACATTACAAAATATTCCCGCAGGCCGCAGATGTAATCCGGTTGGATTTGTAATTGTCACACTTTGCCGAATCATACTCGGACCCCCTATTCTTTTTCCTCTGTATTTTTATTTTCCTGATCTGTCTGATCCACGGACGCTTCCTGCAGCACGACCTCCACCTGGACATCATTCACCAGACTGCAGTCTTCCGGCAGCTCTACGCTTACCGGCACAGTATAGGTTCCTGCTTCTGTATAATCCTTCAGATCAATGGACACCTTTTTTGCAAGAGACAGACTGTCCAGTGTCTCTTCTGGTCCCCGGATCTGCAGCTCCAGATCTACCGTCGACCCATAACTTATTTCCAGCCCTTCCGCCAGGTTGCTGACCACGATAGCATTCGTCGAGACTTCAAACACCTGTGCTCCCGGCTGGTTAACGGATATGGTCACTACCACATTGCTGGCGTTAGAGTCTACCAGAGTCACTCCTTCCGGAAGATACTCTGTAATATCTACCGTGTGCTCTGTCCGTTCTGTAAGCCCGGACAGCTCCAGTTCACTCTCCGGTATTTCAATCTCATCGAGGTCTTTCATCGTATCCCCGTCGCCAGACAAAAGAAGCTCCTGAGGTTCGCAGCTTATGTCACCGATACTGTATCCCTCCGCCGCAGAGATTCCTGATGTATCCAGACTGATCGGTACATTTTTCGTCTGATCCAGTTCAACCTCTACAGATAATCCTTCATCTCCCAGATTGTTCGTCAGCAGAGTCTGGTCGATCACGTTGTTATTCGCATCATAAAGAATCAAGGTCGCCTCCAGTGTAGCACTTTCGGAAAGTCCGGAGACATCTACTTCCGCACAGACTCTGTTGATACTGTTGATCACACTCTTCGGCCCGCGGATTGTCACGCCTTCCGGATCTGCTTTCAAATTGCCGATCACATAGCCTTCCCGCACCGTTCCGATCGTTGTCGGAGTGATCGGGAAATTATTCCTTGCCTCTTCTTCAATCTGTACCTGCAGGTTCCTCGGCGTAGAATAGGCAGCCTCATACGTATGTCCTTCAATGCTGATCTGTATCGGCACCTGCGTTCCCAGTGTAAGCTCCCGCATGTCCGCTGTCGCCTGTATGTCCTCCGCGCTGATCCGGCTAAGCTCTGAACGGGTAGCCGTCACCGTCACGTCTACTTTCTGGGTGCCGTCTACGATCTGATAGGTACGGTTGGCATCCGTCACAATACTGTCATTGATTACGGTAACCGGAATATCAGAAAATGTCCGGTCCGTGACCGGGTCATCGATATTAACCACCAGGAACCACAGCGTAACCGCAGCCAGGAAGGCTAATATCTTAAGGCCGAGATTATTCATCAGTTTTTTTCTCATTCTTATGCCTTCCTTTCAAAAATGCACGCAGTTTTCCTGTTTCTTTTTTTGTCGCCTGGATATCCATCAGCATTTTGCGCAGCTGCTCCTCGTCCACCGCACGATAGAGCTGCCCGCCCTGTGCCACCGAAACTGCCCCTGTCTCTTCGGAAACCACAACGATCAGAGCATCGCTGACCTCACTCATTCCCAGTGCAGCACGATGCCTGGTGCCCAGATCCTTGCTGATATTCATATTGTCAGACAATGGAAGATAACAGGTCGCTGATACGATCCTGTCACCACGTACGATGATCGCTCCGTCATGAAGCGGTGTGTTATGTTCAAAAATATTAATCAGCACCTGGCTGGATACCAGACAGTCCATCTGGATTCCTGTACTTTCATACTCTGTCAGGCGGATCGCCTGCTCAACCACGATCAGCGCCCCTGTTTTCACCTTGCCCATTGCATAGGCCGCATCAATGATACTTTCTCTGGTCTGCTCGCTAAAGTGAGATTTCTCTTTGCTGGCTTCAAATGGAACCACGGAGACCAGGAACTTCCGTTCGCCCAGTTTCTCCAGCGCCCGCCGAAGTTCCGGCTGAAATACTACCACGGCTGCTGTTGCCATGACGGTTACCAGGTTCTCCGCAATAAACAGAATTGTATGCATGTTAAAGATTGCGGCTAACAAAATGAACACAGCCAGCACCAGGATCCCGCGAAGCAGCATCCATGCCTTGGTATTTTTAATCCATACCATGATCTGATATATCAGGAAGGTAAGAATTAAGACCTCAACGATATCTGTTATCTGTATATTGGGCAGGTAAAGACTCCCTGCATATTTTGCAATCAATCCATCAACCAGCTGTCTCACTCTTTCACCCCACTTTCTGCCAGATCACAGGATCCTTCCTCTATTTTTTCATTCCAAAATCTTTTTCCATGCTCTGTGTCAGCAGCATCTTATCTACGTCCTTCATATCACGTCTTTTCCGCGCTTTTTTCCGGACTTCCTCTGCATCAATGATCTCTGTCTCCTGGCGTTCATTGATCCTCTTTACCGTTTTCTCCGGTGTGGAGACTGATATCTTTGGCACAGCCTTTACATAATAATAGTATTCATCGTCTTCATACTGAAGATTCTCACTTCTGGCATAATCTACCGTAAAGAAGAACAACTCCAGGATCAGTCCTGCTGCAATTGCAGCAATACTTCCTCCGATGAGCGCGCCATAAGAAGTATGTACGCCAAAAGCAATATCCCCTACTGCAATCACAATGATATTTGCTACAGCTCCTGCAACGATAGCAATTTTCCATGCATGATCCATTGCCTGCCGGCGCAGAGTGTATACGACAAAGCAGCAAATAATAAACGCAACGATCACGATCCAGAGTTCTTTATCCTGAAACACCTGTTTCAGATATGTAGTCGCCTGGGTCAGAAGGTCTGCGCTCCCTTCCAGAGATGAAGCATTTTCCCTGACATATTCCAGCATGTAAAACACGATCGTGCCGCAGGCTACCGCAACCATACTGACCGGCGACAGTACCAGACCGCAGGCGATAGGGATCACATACGGAATTTTCAAGAAAAACGCAATCGGCGTCAAAAGCACCAGCAGCGCCATTTTGGGCGTCAGCCTGAGATAAAAAATATACAGGATCAAAAATACGGCCGCTGTTACCAGCAGTGCTCCCAATGAAGCGGAGAACATATGCGCCAGAACCAGCGCCGTTGCCGCCAGAACTGTAACAAGCAGCGGCAGGAAAGCACAGATTACAGCCAGTGCCAAAGCCACGACCGGCGAGTCAAACGCATCCATAAATCCCACGTTATGATTGATCAGTGTAAAAACCACGACCGCCAGGATGAACTGACCTGCCTTGTCAATGATTTTTGTATGCCGGGCATATACCTCCTGTATACGTCCGCGCAGCACATAGATTGTATCCATCTGTCTATCTCCTTTTCCTCTATTCCTGTGAATCTGTCTGAGCATACATTTTCAAAAGTCTGGTCAGATCATGATTATATTTTTTAACTCTCTGCCTGGAATTTTTATGCTTTTCATTATATACATGGCTGGTAATCAAAGCATAAATGATAACAACCGCCAGCCATCCCACAATAGCCATACCGCCAATCAGTACCATCACCGCCATAGACATATGCCCTAGAAGGCTGTCAAGTCCCGCAAGCACTGCAAGCCCTACAACCAGCACGTATCCGATGGTCACCCAGATAAAGGAACACAGCATATGCAGGCTGGTGTAATCCTTGCGGTAATATGCGCTGATCTTAAAATCCTCTTTCCCCTGCGTCTGCTCATAAAAAGCAAGACGTGTCATTAACTTTACTTTTCTCTCGTCTAACATCCTACACCTCTAATGATTTTCTGTCGTCTAACCATCATTTTTAGTATAACAAATATCCTTACCCTTGTCCAATACTTATCGTTAAGAAATAGACTTTTTGGACACCCCTCTGCTTCAGCGTAAATGCGGCCGCATCAAGGGTGCTTCCCGTGGTATAGATATCGTCAACCAGCAGGATCGTCCTGACGGGCAAAAAGCTGTCTGCAAGCATAAATGCATTTTTCATATTCTGCATCCGTCTCTGCCTGTCCAGCTCTTTCTGCGGTACCGTATTCTTCTTTCTTATCAGGCTTGCGGCGTCTACCGGAATCTCAAATGCACGCCCCAGCCCTTCAGCGATCAGCTCTGCCTGGTTATATCCCCGGGCTCTCCTTCTCTTTTTATGCAGGGGAACCGGCATGATCAGGCAGGGCCGCCATCTGCGGACCTGTCCTTCAAACGCCCGGGTTAATTCTGCCGTATAATGGGCGGCAAATCTGCGCTGGTTTTGATATTTGAAACGATAGATGGATTGATTGACCGGCTTCCTGTGAAGCCAGAGACTGTAGCCCTGATCATAAAAATGTCTGGTTTCCGCACAATCGCGGCAATACTCCTGTTCTGCATATCGCACAGGTCTGCCGCACTGCATGCATCTGGGTTCTTGTATTTCGAGTTTTCTCAGCTTTTCCCGACATTCAGGACAGGTTCCCGCCCGGCTGGCTTTCCCGCAGAAAGGGCAGATTTCCGGCCAGAGCAATGTACATACTTCTGTCAAAAGTTTATTTTTTTTGATACTCATCTAGTAAAATTCACGGATCCGTTCAGCAAGGCTTGTATTCCTCTTCTGATCCTGATTATTCCGGATCATTTCCTGGAAGACTGCCTCGCTTCCCACCAAGGTGACACATTTCTTTGCCCGTGTCACGGCTGTATAAAGCAGATTCCTGTGATACAGCTGTCTTGGCCCTTGAAGCAGTGGGATCACCACCGCCGGATACTCGCTCCCCTGCGATTTATGAACCGTAATGGCGTAAGCCAGTTCCAGCTCATCCATCATGCTATAGGGATAAACCACTTGCCTGTGTTCATCATACTCTACTGTTATGGTCTCTTCATAGGTATTGATTTCCCGGACAACACCCATGTCTCCATTAAATACGCCTTGCCCTTTATCCACAGTAAGGCCGTATTTCGTCTGTATTTTCCATTCCAGCTGATAATTATTTTTGATCTGCATCACCTTGTCCCCTTCCCGGAACA
>OGXO01000691.1_pt1 | contig 19313 bp, 24 predicted proteins | sample 1576321 | NCBI WGS metagenome assembly OGXO01 (sample SAMEA3541568, study PRJEB24748) | human gut metagenome | biome: human gut; feature: human-associated habitat; material: faeces | place: China | collected 2012 | reverse complement strand
TCCGCAAACCCTTGATTTTACGGGCTTTATTTGTCTAAGGACTTCATTGTCGGGACTGCGATTACTAGCATATAGTATATAATTTATTTTCCTTTATTGCAACACTAAATTGCCTTTTATCACTTATTTTATGAACTCTTAAACCTGATTAAGACTTCTTAGTTTGTCGTACTCCTGTCGTACTTTACAAATTTTGTCGTACCTCCTCAGCAAAACCAAATCAGACTCTTTCCTAAAATACATCTAATTTTCTTGCCAGCTCTTGTATCGACTCATGTTTTTTTGTTTCGGTAACTTCTGCATAAATGTCCATCGTAGTTTCAATATCTGCATGTCCCATGATAGACTGAATTACCTTTAAATTTGTTTCATTTTCACAAAACCTAGAACAAAAAGTATGCCTCAAATGATGACATGAAAAATGTGGTATTAAAATTGGCTCTCTTTTTTCTTTAGCAGCTTTTACTACTTCTTCAGCATTATACGCCTCATATATACGTTTAATGGCTCTATTGATAGCTTGCGGATTATGTACATTTCCAAAGCGATTCGAGAAAATAAATCCTGTCATGCCATCAATTTCTGTTTCATTAAATCCATTTTCTTCTTGAAAAGCATATTCTTTTTTCAGAGCTTCATAAACTGTATCCATCATAGGGATAATCCGTATACCCGCCTCAGTCTTTGGCAACGATATAGAAAATGAACACATAGAATGTTCTTTATATTCTCTACTGTAATAAACCAAACTATGATTGATACTAATGAGCCTCTTTTTGAAATCTATGTCTTCCCATCGGATTCCTACTGCTTCGCCTATTCTGCAACCAGTACCAAGCAAAAACTTGAATAATGTCACCCAGTTTTCAAATTTTTCATTATCTTCAACATATCTTATAAAAGCTCTTTGTTGCTCTAAGGTTAAGGCATGTCTTACACCATGATTTCTTCCGGGCAATTTTTTAATTTGTGCCATTACTCCATCGCTCGGATTATTTCTAATAATATTATCTCTTACTGCTAATTGAAAGGTTGGATGCAACACTGTTTGAATAATCTCAAGTGTATTCACTTGTATTTTCTTATCGTTCAGTAAATGATGATAGAACTGTAGAACATCTGAGAACTTGACAGCAGCAATTTTCTTTTTACCAAATCCATCTCTCACAAAACGATCATACATATATTTATAGTTTGTTCTCGTCGTAGCTCTTAACTCTGATTTTGTAGAAATATATCTATCAAAAACAAAATTAACTGTTGCACTCCCCGCAACATAGGTATCCAAACCATCTAATTGATCTTTAATCAACTGTTCTTCACGTTCTCTTAATATCTTAATGTCTTTTGAATAAATGCTTCGCCTTCTACCTAATGTGTCCGTATATGTGTACACATATTTTCCATCACATTTACGTTGTGTTTCTCCCTTTCTTAATACCCTGCCTTTCTTATCTTTCCTTGAATATGCCATTGTTCTCCTTTCTCAAGGAAAGAGTTCTCACATTTAGCTTCTTTCGGAATCTTCCATTGCATATTGCAAATCAATTCCCTTTTGTAGCACGTCTGTTATGGTCATGTCATGTTTGGACGCATATTCTTTTAATTTTGTGGCTTCTTCTTCCGTCAACTTCAATCCAATCAAAGTATTTTTCGGATTTGCTGACTTTGGTCTTCCCATCTTCGCCACTCTATACACCTCCATTCATTTCTCCTTTATTATACTTTTAGTTTAACCATAAGTCAAGTGCGTTTTTCTTCATTTTGAAAAATCTTTCCCCTATATAAAATACATTTATCCTCTATACTCGAAATGTTTCAAGATACTCATCAAATATATCCAAATCAACCAGTACCATACGATCTATCTTTAAAATAGCTCCGGCATCTTTTGCTAATGCCTGAAACTTGTTCAGCCCCATACTATACATTTCTGCACCTTCTTTATATCTGACCAATCTTTTCCTTTTTTCTTTTTTTGTTTCTCTTTGCATATTTTTTATTCCTTTTCTTTAACGACATTATTTTAAATAATCCTGCAGATGACTACGGGATATAGTCACATTGGATTTTCACCATCTTTTCAGACCGGACAGCCTTCTCCGGAAGTATCATTATCAAAAATAGTATCCTCGCACAAAATTCCCATTTTTGTTTGCAACTCAATATTACTCGCTCGTATCACTCAGCTTTATGACATGATGTCGCAAAGTTGAAAAATTCAATAGTCATGGCGTACTGATTACCGGCTCCACTACTTTCTATGTTCTGCAGGAAGAATATCTAATTATCAAGGTGCAATACTCATTATTTTTCAAGAATTTTTAGTGTATCAATTTAAATCCTAAAACTGTTTTCAGTAATTTTGATTCTAATCTGCTACGCAAAGTTTCATCTACACAATAATACTCATTTCCATATTCGTCATACATTTTTCGTACAGACAAGCAAGATATGTATCCCTCATAATGTTTCATTACTTTATTGATTGATACAATATCTCCCTCCACTGCCTTTTGAACAACAGCAAACGGTAACACATTTATGCTCTTTTCATTTTTATCTGTAGTTTTCATATCCATATTCCTCCATCGTATTTTTCAACAGTTCTAAAGATCGTGTCCGATGTTCACATACTGTACTTCTCACAAGATTTAACTTACGAGCAATTGCAGCATCCGACATTCCCTGAAAATAAGATAAAAAAATGACTTCTTTTTTTCTTTCTGTCAGCGTTTCTATTGCTTTCGCCAACAATTCATTTTTTATCTTCACATCAAATTGTTCATCTGTTAGGAAATAGCTTTCTGCTGTATATTCATCTACTGTAGAAAGTTTCCAAAATTCTGTTTCCGGTAATTCGCAAAACAAAACTTCGTGTTTCTGACGATATGAAAGATGCCTTTCATAATCTATTTTTTCTCCTTGCAAAGCCAATTTACATTTACGATCAAATTGGTGCCTAATTGTTTCTTCATCATAGGAAGAAGATTGCTCCATAGAGTTCACCTCCTCCCTATTTGAAGATAAGAGCAAAAGTCTTTTTCCTTTCGTTCTTATCCCGAATGATGTACATCAAATGTTCGACTATGAACAAAATAAATTTATTCTTGTAAATTAAAATGAATAAATTTTCATAATTAAAAAGCGAGAATAGTAGTTATTATCTACTGTTCTCGCTATCTCATCTGTTCTAATCTGCGTAATACATATTTTTTAGTTACTTCAAAATCTCATAAATATCCTCTATCTTTTTCACTAAACTATCAGGTGAACTATCAAGCACTCGCATATCTGCCACTTCACATAGTTTTTTATTAGGAGAATATACCGCCACTCCTATGTCTGCATTTTGTATCATTTCCATATCATTGGCATCATTTCCAAACACTATGATCTTTTTCACATCGGCAGTCAATCCAAGTTCTTGTAACATTTTCCATTTCGAACAATTTTCTGGAACTATATCTATTGTTTTGTCTGTGTGTTGATAAATTTTAATTTTTCCACTAATATCTTCTATCTTTTTCAATATACCCGAACTAATTCCTGTAACCACACCTATTTTATATACCTTACCCTTTATGTCACCCCATTCATGATATACCCTCTCATTTTTCGCCTCTTCTTTTAATATTTTAAAAAAATCAAGTTCACTATCCTTTGGAATAAAGATTTCATTTCCCATGTCTAAGTAAAATGGAATATTATTTTTTTCCAAATAATAACATATTTTCTCGTATACCTCTTTCGGAATACTTGCGTGTGCGATAACTTCATTATCTAAAACTGCAAATGCTCCATTGCACAAAATTAACGGATGATTCAGCAATTGCTTTGGCAGTACTTTTTTTACGCCTCTCAATGATCTTGAAGTAGCAAAAACTATTTTTTCTTTTCTTTTCTCCAATGACTTTAATGTTTCATACAAAACTGAATCTAACATCTGGTTGTCTATAATTATTGTTCCATCTAAATCAAATACAAACATGTTTCTCATATCGCTTATCCCTCTTATCAAATCAGTTTGCGCCTTATTAATTCAGGTAAAACAAATTTTTCTAAAATAGAAGCTACTTTTATTCCGTTTTTCTTATAATCTTTATCAATCCAGCAAAACTCTTTTATTTCATTATCTATATTTACTTCTCCTTCTACTTCACATAAATATACCTTTACCACAATTGGAATTTTCTCAAAAATTGCTATATCTTCATACTCATCTACATATTCCGCCTTCACAACTTTCAAGTTTACTTCTTCTTGTATTTCACGCTGTAACGTTTCTACATCTGTTTCTCCTATTTCCCTTTTCCCACCGGGAATAATAAATTCCGGGAAATTTTCTTTTGTTTTTTTACGAACAACGAGAACTTTTTTGTTTTTTATTATTATGCCACCTACTTTATCAATCATAGTCATCTGCCTCCCTTTACTTCATCAAGCACAATTTTTCTTCTATATACGTATCACAAACAGGCAACCTTGCATTTAAAAATTCCTTTATAGATTTTTCTTCTGCCTTGTTAAACGTATTGCTAAATAAGCATGTATCCTCCATAGACTGTATAGAAATTCCATTATCTAATAATCTATATTTCACATCTTTGGCTGAATTAACTTCTGATAATAATGTCTTATATTCTATTCCATACTTTTCATATAGCCCTCTAAAAATTTCTAGTGCCACGCCATTTTGCTCTGGAAAATCATTTTGATATTTCACACTTCCATCCGCCACAATATGTATATCATTTTTCAAGCAATATGTAATCGTTTCTATATGCATCGCCAATCTACATCCTAAACAAATCATATTCGTTTTGTACTGTGCAAAATCATTTTCTATATTTGCCAAAGCCAGTTTGCGGAAAAGTCCTCTATGCGATAATTCTTGTAGCAAAACATTTTCTTCTCCCATTAAATTTTTTAACTCTTGAAATCTAATTCGATGCAACCCATTAGAGATGCTTGCTCCATGATCATAATGCAATAAATGCACCCTATACCCCTCTTTTCTCAGCAATAGGGAAACTAAGCTGCAATCTATCCCTCCCGAAAATAAAACCACCACATTTTTATTTTTATTCTCTTGTAACATATCCATCTCGTTTTTCTTTCCTTTCTTTAATTATGTATAAAAATTTTTGTATTAAAGCACCTGATACAAAAGTAATAACAATTGTACCTATACCTATCGGTCCTTTTAATCCCAATGCAATTATTAAAAAAATTATTTCTATGTATGTTTTTCCCAATCTTATACTAATGCCTAATAAATTACTTATATTTAGCATTAACTGATCTATTGGTCCTTTAGATAATCCTGCTGATATGTATAAAGCTATCCCAAAAGTATTTATCAGTATACCTATTATTAAAAAGAAAAATTGGCATACTCTTTCATTGGGATTGTAACCAATCATTTTCATCCAAAAATCAATGCACATACCTACAATTAAACTCGTTAAAAATGAAAAAATATTAGGAATTTTTTTCTCCAAAGCCGCATTAAAAAAAATTATTAGAATTCCTAAAGCCATACAGCACTTTCCAGCTGAGAAGTTTACTATTCTAGACATCCCCATGCATAAAGCGTCAAATGCCGCTACGCCTAAATCACTTTTCAACATAAGTACTGTTCCACACCCCATAAACATTAAACCCATGCCATACTTCAATATTCTATTTACTTCTTTATATTCCCATTTCATGCTTTTCCTCTTATTACTATAGATATATTCATGTTCTAAAGGTTTTCCATCTTCTTTTTCCCTATTATTTTTGCCAATATTACCGTTACTAAGGTATATACTATAATTTCTAAACCATCCCTATAATCAATGATGAGAAAAAAAACATATAAGCATACTATTTTTACAGCATTCGCTTTTATCTTTTTAATAAAATAACATTTCTCAAAATTCTTAGCATCATAACATTTTATATTGCAAATTGCATATATATATAACATCATACATATAAATAATGCTATTCCATAAAAATTCTTCAAATTTGTGTATTTTACTATCACTAACAGTAATGCGACAACCGTACACGATAATAGCAAACACCATTTATATCTCGACAAATGTACTCCGCCCATATATGAACGTATTGAATAAAAAGTGAACAAAAATACTACGCTTTCTACTAGCATTCCTAAGGATATTCCAATTATTATAGTGAAAACTAAAAATATAATAAACTGGCATCCAACTAATAAGCCATACCGATAGATAATTAGTTCTTCACCGGTAAAATATCTTTTCACAAATTCGTTTATGAATTTTTCCATTAAAATTTTTTCAATCTTTCTAATTCTTTAGGTTTTCTTGGTTGATAAAAAATGCACATACAATACGTGTTAGCTGCCATTGTACTAAAAAATAACGCCAACATCATCAATCCATTTACTGCTACATTTCGTTTTGCTTTCTTCATGTTTATTACCTCACTTTCTTTTGCATATATGAGTATATACCATTCTGCTTCCATACGCCGTTGCATGTAATTTTCTCCCTACTTACATGTAACTTTTTCTTGCACTCCACATATTGTTCTAAATGCTGTTTTTAATACTTTTTTAATATTTATATACATATTCGACCTAAAATAAGTCATATCTATATATTAAAACTATCCTATATGTCGTGTATTATACATTTATAGAAACTATTATTTAAAGAAGGTAAAGGCATCATGACTCAACACATAACATCTAAATCAAACACCAAAGAATTATATGCAAATATTGGTAAGCGTTTAAAGCAAATCCGTTTGAATAAAGGATACACTCAAGAAGAATTTTCCGAAATAATAGAAATCAGCCCAGCCTATTACGGAAAAATAGAAAGAGGTTGTCACGGGTTATCTTTAGAAAAATTAATTATGCTTCACGAAAAATTGGATGTAGATCTTACTTATGTGTTAACTGGAAATATAAATTCAACTCTAATATTTGATAAAATATTAGAAGAATGTCCCCCTGATAAAAGATATGACCTTTCTCAATTACTTAAGTACGCCTTAAATCTTACAAAATAATTTTTCTTTTTATTGAATCCATATACTTTACTATGTATAATGGTGATAATCTTAGTTATTCTTAGTGCTATTGGGCACCTACTAATGATACTCACTTGCGAGGTAACAAATGATGATTGATATTGCAATATGTGATGATGATATAATACTAACTTCTGCTCTAGAAAAAAATCTTACTTTGTTGAGCGAAACTAAAAACTTAGACGTAAATATTGATATTTTTTATGACGGAGAAAACCTGCTTCAGCATATCAAAACTGGTCATATTTATGATATTATATATTTAGATATTGAAATGAAACATAAAAATGGAATAGTCGCAGCTCAAGAACTCCGACAACTTGGTTCAAAATCCCTTTTAATTTATGTTACTAGCCATGAATCTTTTGCAAAAGAAGCTTTTGAAGTTGATGCTTTTCGTTTTCTAACAAAACCTATTGACTCCCAAAAGTTTGAATCGTACTTTCTTGCTGCCATCAAGAAACTTTTTGTAAAACCCATATATTTTCAGTATAAATTCAATCGAGAAGTCTATAAAATAGAGTTAGATAAAATTTTATACTTTCAAAGCAATAAACGAATCACATATATTATTTCCGAATTTGGAACTATGCAATGTTATGAAAAGCTTAATGTTATTGAAAATTTTCTCAAAGAAAAAAACATTCTTTTTTATCGTATCCATCAATCATTTCTTGTAAATCCTAAGTACGTTAAAAAATATAGGTACGATATGATTGAATTATTTGATGGTACGGAATTTACTATAAGTGAAAAACGCAGAAAATCTGTAAACGAAGTTTTCTGCCAGGTTAAAGGAGAGGAACTAATTGAATTTTAATTTTTTTGTTAATATTTTTACCGTTGCCGTTGCAATAATTATTCTAAAACTTTACTTTTCTATTTTTTTTGAAAAACAAAAAGTACACCAACACAATCCTCTCTTTTGGATTATTTATATTATTTGGCAACTCTTCTTCATGAATTGTACTTCTATCCCCTCTTCTTTCAAACTAATATTAAATATTATTTTAGTCTTTTTTATTTGCACATATCACTTTACTGGAAACATTTTTTCCAAAATTGTTGTTTCTATTCTAATTTGTTCTATTTGGACTATACAAGAATTTTTGATAGGTGCTTTTTTTCTATTGATTAACCTAAATATTACAAATTTAAACTTCATAGGATCAGTATTATCAAAAATTTTAACCTTGTTTTTAGTCGTTGTTTTAAGACAATTTTTCTTAAATGAAAAAGTACAAAATATACCTTCAAAATATTATATATTGATAACTTTAATTCCTGCTGGTAGCCTTTATATAATGTATAACATTTTTTATTTATGTGGACAATCGGATCAAAAATCTGTATTTGGTATTTCTATAATTAGTTTTTTAATAATCTTGGCTATGAATTTAGTAATTTTTAAAGTATACATTCTTCTCGCCCAAGAGTTTGAGATACGACATCAAAATACTATATATATACAACAATTAAAGGCTTTTGAAAAATCTAATGCTGAGCGTGAACAAATGCAATCTACATTTAAGAAAATGCGCCACGATTTTAAGCAGCATTATTCTATACTGTCTAAATTACTGAAAGAATCCCAGTATGAAAAAGCCAAAGATTATATGGACAGTTTAAAGATAATATCACCTGAAAATAACATTATTACATCAAAAACTGGAAATTTTATTCTTGACACTCTTATAAATAGTAAATTTGCACTCATACCAAATAACACTTCTATAGATTTATTGATAGAAGTAAATGTACCTCCTGTTCTCCCATTTCAAGCAGCTGATTTAGGAATACTGTTTGGTAATATTCTTGATAATGCAATTGAAGCTACTTTACAAAATGATAATATCAAAAAATATATTAGGCTTTTTGCTAGATACGAAAATCAGACTTTAATTATTACATGTATAAATTCTTTTAAACATGTGCTTAATGTAACCCCATCTGGGGATTTCAAAACAACAAAGTCAAATGCCACTGATCATGGATATGGAATATATTCCATAAAAAAAGTAGCTAATAAATATCACGGTTCAGTTTTAATTGATTACACAGAAGATGTGTTTACTATAAAAATATTGTTATGTGATCTTTAGTTTCAACAACAATTAATGTTATATAAAGAATACTTACGCCCGAACAAGTTATTTACTTTGATGCTATTAAGCCTCCATTACAAAGCCAGAGTTTCAAGACGCTGGCTTTCTCTTTTTGTTACGGAAATTCTGCTTATATATGAATATTCCGTCGTTTGTGTCCGTGCTGTCTAATCAGAAGAAAACCGAAGAATCATTGATTGACTGGTGAAATCCTATCAGATATTGCGGCATTGTAAAACCTGCTACAGCACCGCAAAGCGGCTCTGCGCTTGACAATACCGCAATACCTGATAAGTTGTAAATAAGCCAATCAAAGAGTTTCCTTCTTCTGGAATATCAGTTTCCGGAGACGAGAATATTCATATATGTCATTCTTATAATTCAATTCCATTCAAACCATATTCTTCTTGTCCCATTTCCCCTCTTAATTTCTGGAATCACTATTCCACAACACAAAAACATTTTTTCTAAAAGCATAGCAGAATCAACCCTATCACACTTAATATTACGCTTAAAAATGATAAAACACTAAATTTAGTTCTATGTGTCAACTCTAATTTCAACTCATCTGTCATACATGAGGAATATCTTTTTCTACCAAGTAAATAAAATATAATTCCCCCTCCTCCTTCCTGTCCGCTAAGAGAAAATAATCCCCAAAAATGTGGATGTTTTAATCCTCGGCTTTTTGCATCTAACACTATTATTTTGTAAAACTGATATGTTAAACTCATAGCCCCACCTAATACTATAAAAACCAGTATTGTAATTATAAGCTGCATATCATCTTCACTCCTTTCAAAAACGGATGCTATTCTGTTCTAAGTTCATCATAATTATTAAAATTCTTAATTGTAATCAGCGGTATAACAAAAACTAATCCGATCATTAAGATCGCTATTCCCACTGGTATAAGTATCATTTCTATTGTTATTGTATTTCTCGCATTAAACATAAAACGCATTGCATAATATATAAGTGTACAATAATTTCCAACTGATAAAAATAATGTAAATCCTAAGATAATTAGCATCTTCATAAACAAATGCCTTCTCAACTGCTTTTTACTTATTGCAATTCCTCTCATTATAGTAAAGTTCTTTTTTTGTTCAAGAAGATCAATATATACTAGATTTATGTTAAATAGTAATGATAAAATAATACAAATACCACACATGCTTTTAAAAATACCCAAGATATTATTTAATTCTTTTTCTAAAGCACCGGCAATATTATTTAATGCTACTATTTGTACACCATCTAATTTCTCGATTATTCCGCTCTTTACTATTTTCGCTAAATACATTGTTCCGTATTCTTTAACACTTGTTTCCTTTTCGGCTAATACTATATGGTTAACATTCATTCCTCCTGATCTATAAATACCCTTAACCGTATATAGTAATTGTGCTTTATCATCCCCAATCAAGATCTTATCATTTATATCTATCTTTTGTTTTTTTGCAAATTCGTCAGAAACAATAATTTTATTTAGATCTCCCTCAAATATATCCTCTCCTTTAACAATATTATATTTTACATTATATTTGTCCCTCTCAATAGCACATAACATAATCTTATCCTTAGGTTTAGAATCCAAATAAAAAATCCCACTTTTCATATTGAGTTTAGTATACATTCCTGTATTTTCAGTTTGCTTTAAAACTTTATCGATTTTTTCTTCATCATCAGTTGTCAGCATATAATTATAGTTGATATTACTTTTCAATTCTTTCCCATAACTATTTGCAACTATACTGCTCATAGTAAAACCAATTAGAAAAAATAAAATAGTAAATGACATACTTAAAATAATAATCATTGTCGAGTGTATATGCTCTTCAAGATTATATATGGTATATTTATATAGTTTATCTATCCAGCAAAATGCTTTCATAAATTTTAATAATATAAAAACCACACTCAAAAAAAACACAATCATACAAAGAACTAACACACTGCCAGCAAAAATATTGTTTTCTCCGACATAAACCGAATACATTAGTAGAACTGTTAGTGTAAATATAGTAACTTCTATAATTAGACCTCTATAAATATTTTTTTGATTTTCTCCTCTAATAATTTTCATTGGTTTAATCTTGTAAATAACTGTACAAGCAATGTAAATATACACATCATAAACAATAGCAAAAAATAATATACCTAATAATAATTTTAAAATCATTTGTTGTGTACAATGGTAAATTATATCATTATTATAAATTATCATTCTAGACATTACTATACTTATAAAGGTTCCAATCATAATAGCCAAATATAATATTTTTTTAAATTGATGCTGAAATATTTTCCTGATTTCTTTTACATTAATGAACACTAATTGCATCACAGCAATATCTCTTCGATATTTTGATATCAGCAGTATGCTACTACTAAAAATAGATATAACAGTCATAATTATGCTGATTGTATTTAATACATTCAAAGCCAACATATTTGTACTATTTCTTTCTAACAATGTTTTCTCAACATCCAACACTGTACTATATGAATAATTTGCCGCAATTTTTTTTAAATCTTTTTCTATATTTTTATAATTACTACTGTTAATAAAAAGAAGTTCAGAATATGGTTTCTGCGAGTTATTCCCAATGTCTGAAACTTTTATATATCCCATTTCTTCTGCTTGCTCTCCTACACCTGTCGGCATTTGTTCTATTTCTGCTACTGTATATTTTTTATCTCCCAAATAAATATAACTTCCCTCTATAGCATTTAAAGCATTAGATAAATTTTTAGATAATATTGCTTCATTTTCTTTAATTAAATAATCACCAACAATTAAATCTCCATATACTTCCTTGTTATCTTTTTTAATCGTTGTATTATATACTTTTGATTTATCTATTTTTGTGTCCTTTTTTAAATCTTCTATTTTTTCATCAAACTCTTCTATTGGATACTTCATCTCAATTTTTAAATCTGCACCATTCATTTTATATGCATTTTGATGCCAATATTTTTCTACACTAATTTGTATTTGAGGAATTGATAACGATATACTAATTGCAATAACTATGGACAAAAATAAAAAAAAACTAATACATTTATTATCATAAATCAACTTATTCCCATACTTTTTCAATATATAATTATCGTTCAAGCAGTCTTCCCCCTTCTAATACCAACTGACGTTTCCCAATCTGAGCTATATTTGAATCATGTGTAACTATAATCATAGCACATTTATTTTCTTTCCATATTTCATATAATAATTGTATTACCTTTTCTCCCGTTTCTATATCTAATGCTCCTGTAGGCTCATCGCATAATATAATCTTAGGTTTATTAATCAATGCACGTACAATAGCTATTCTCTGTGCCTCTCCACCTGATAACGTTTTCGTTCTAGCAAATCTTTTTTCATATAAATCAACTTTTTTCAATAAACTTTCTGCGTATTTTTTAATTTCTTTTTTCTCTCTTCCTGTCGCAGGTAACATAATATTATCCAAAGGATTTAAACAGGAGATTAAATTAGGTGTTTGAAATACAAATCCCACATTGTTTTTCCTCAAACAATCTACTTTCTCTTCCTGTTTCATGTCCACTTCTATATTATTATAGATCACGCTTCCCCCCGATGGTTCAGTTAGTAAACCTATTATCTGTAATAATGTTGATTTCCCTCCACCTGATTTTCCTTGTATAGTAATCAAATCATTACGTTCTATTCTTAAATTAATATCTTGCAAAACTACATGTTTTTGAGTCCCATCTAGATAGTCTTTTGTTATATTTTTTAATTGAATCATTTTATATACACCACTTCCTATATTTACTATTTCAAGCAATATCTGCTTTATTTTGAGTTTCTTTTTTCTCCATGATATATCTAACTAACCCTTTTATAAGCATAACAACCATAAATATCAATGGAAGTATATAAATTAAGATAGAATTGATATATCGAAATACTGCTTGGAAATTACCACTATGAATTGTATAAATAATTTTTCTCCCAATCTCTACTACATACTCCCAATTTCTTATAGTTGTAATAGAATAAATAATACCTATAATAAACATAAATATAATAGAACTTGCATATACTATCGAAAAAATATAATACATTTTTTTTCTCTTCGATACTTTATTATTTCTATTAACTATTTGTGCTTTTACTATTTTAAATGCATTCTGAGATAAATTGTTTAATTCAAAATAATCACAAAACAACCAATAACCATCTAATTTTAAAAACGGTAGCAAATTATATACGCTCATAGCTAATACATAAATACTACATATAAAAAATAAACTCTCTTGACTTATAAATCCTATAATCGTAAGAGGGATTATAGTTAATGCTTGAAAGTACATTCCTCCAGCGTCAAGTATCACTCTCTGCTTAGAAGGCAAACGCCATGCACTAGTCATATCAATATACATTACAGGATATAAAAAATACATACCCACACCTATTTTCCCAACATTAATTTTATATTTATATGCTGCCGATGCATGACCAAATTCATGTATAATTAATGAAAAATATCCTATAGCCATTATCAATATAGAATTAAGCGGCTTTTCATTTTCCATATGCAAAATCATATATATCGATGCCACCGCACAAACCACAAGGCAAAGCATGTTTATAAATAATACTTTTTTTTCAAATGCATACTTTAATATAGAAAATATATTGTTGAGTCTACAACTATCAATCAATGGAATTTTAATCCATAGCATACTATTTCCTTTTTTATTCTTAAAAGTACTTCCTTCCAAAATTCCATTATCAATTAAAACATCTTGAACTATTTTTTTTAATTCTGACTCATTTATTTCCATTCCTTTATCTTGAAGAATACACTGGATATCAAATAAAGTATGATTTCCATCAAATAAATCAATTATTTCTTTTGCCGCCTCTGACACTTTTATATGATGTTTATCAGAGAAACTCAAAATATATTTTTTTCCCTCTTCTCCTTGTAACGTTCTTGTATCATAAGGTTTGGTTTTCAAGTAATCATATTCCAAAATATCATCCACTTTCTTATTTTAATCTATGTTTTATATATTTCTCTATAGTTTTTTCTATATCACTACATACGCAACAATCAATCTCTCCGTTTTTTTCTAAAGCCATCACCGGGCATCCTCCACCACATAAAAATGCAAACTTACATTCTCGGCATTTCGGAATTCTATCGACATTCCTTCCTGACCAAAGTTCAAATTTATCTCCATCAATGTATACACCTGTTTCGTCAAATTTACCAACTGAAAGTTCGCCTTTTCCTATGTATGTTAAGCATGTGGAAATCAATCCATCTGGCGCAAAACATAATTCGCCTCCCGATGTTGCTTCACAATATGATGTTTTCCACGGCTTAATTTTCGTATTGTTCCCAAAGAAATTCTCTACATATCCAATACACGGAGAAACCACTCTTTTAATAAAACTGTCACTTTTTCCATAGTACCCTTTCTCTAATAAAATTTCATATAATTCATGTTCTTTTAATGCACTGCTCATATTCCCACAAAAATCTAATACTGGAGACGCATATGGAATAAAAAATGGATTATCACCCCATCCCCTTTTTCTTATCACTTCTTCTAATTCATTCAAATAATAAATATTTTCCTTGTCTACATTTATTCTAAATTGAATGGTAATTCCCAATTTTAAAATCAGCTCAATATTTTCGCATATTTCACTAAATGTTCCCATCCCATTTGCTTTTATTCGTCTTTGATTGTGAATTTTCTCCGGTCCATCCACTGTAATTTGAATGGCTATAATTTTTTTATATTTCTCTAACAATTCTATGTAATCAGGAATAGTTGTCCCATTTGTTATAATTGCCACACGAATATTGTTTAGAGCAGAAAATTTTAAAATTTTCTCTACAACATTTTTAGTACACTTCAATAATGGTTCCCCACCAAATAATTTTATTTGCATTGGATTTATTTTATCAAAATTAGGATTCTTTTTTTCTTGTTCTACCTTTTGTTCTAAAATATATTCGCAAATGGCTTCTACCTGTTGTTCAGTCATTATAGAAAAATCCTTGTGCAAATCTTCTGATTCAAAACAATATGTGCATCTCAAATTGCATCCCATTGTAGGACATATAGTAAAACCTTTATGTTTTAGTTTATCTTTAACAATAGTATCCATTGTTATAACTCTATTTTTTATCTCTGTTTCCTCGTTTTCTTTTTCATATATATATCCTCGCAATTTTAATTGCTGATATAATTCTGGCTCATTTTCACAAGTAATTTCCTTTTCGCCTTTCATCATATTCTCAATTTTCATTCTAGTATTATTATCGATAACATCTATAGCACTATTAAGCGTGTTAATTAAAACATTTTTATTTTCATTCATTTTGTATATAACAATATATTTTGTAAGAATTCCCATATTATTCTCTTCCTCCTTCATAAATAAAATGATTATCTGACTTTCTACTTTAATTATTTAACTTGCTAAACACTTAAAATCCAAAGCATTTAAAACAAAAGCAATCGAAGCACAATGTAAAGCATCCAAACTCTTCTCTTTCTTCTAATTCTTCGATGTCAATTTCTGACCATAATTGATTATTTTCATTCATAGATTTCATAATTGTCCCTCCTTATACTTTAGTGAAAGCAAAAGCACTCAAAACAAATGCAATCCCAAAAACAATTAAAATCGAATAAACATCCAAATTCATCTCTTGATTCCATAACTTCTACGCTTACATTTGACCATAAATCTTTCTCTTTATTTAATGATTCCATACTTGTTTCCTCTCTTTCTAAGTCAGATAATCATTTTTCTATATAATACTTCAGTTTTTCACATTTTTTCTTCACATGTAATTTTTACCCCATCTACTTGTAACTTTTGCGTATTATACAGAATTTTTTAAAGCAAGTTTCGCCTGAGTAACTCAAAACTCACTCCGTGATTTTTCCTACTCGGCAAACTTGATGAGGATTTCGCTCCCCATACCCTCGACGTCATCATATTTTTCAAATATATACATTGGCTCCTATCTTGATAGGCGCAGCGTGATTGTTCCATCACGGTAATAAAAAAAGATGTTTACTACTACACTTTTCGTAGCAATAAACATCTTTTTTCTAAATCACTGTTCTTCTTCCTGATCTTGGGATTTTAATATCGCAAGAACATCTTCTACGGTTCTTCCCGAAGCAACTACTGCTCGGAACAATGTTTCTTTTTTCTGCTCCTCAATTTTCTCCTGAATTTCTTTTCTCTGTGAACGAAGCTGCTTCAAGTCACTCTCTACTTCCTGAATTCTTTCGTTTACTATTACAAGCTGCTCCTCCAAAGTAAGCACATTCTGTTTTTTTCTTCCTCTTGGCATAAGTCAACCTCCATACAATTATTTTTTCTATTGTATCATGTTTTCAAACTATTTTCACAGTTATTTTGCATTTACCAATATAGTTCCCTCTATCGGCTTATATATAAATAGAATTTTTATAAAAGGAGATTTTATACGATGTCAAGACCTAAAAAAGAAAAATCATTACGGCATACGCATCAAATTATGCTCCGCCTTACTGATACGGAATACGAAATTATATCTTCTCAGGCAAAAGCCGCAAATCTGCCTTTAGCAGAATTTGCCCGCAAACAAATTATGAACAAAAGAACAATTCTAAAATATGAACTGGTGGCTGATCTTCCGGAATTAAAAAAATTGATTGCCGAGTTTGGAAAAATAGGAAGCAATCTAAATCAGATTGCCCGGTACTTCAATAGCGGCGGTATTCATTCACAGGAAATGCAAAAATCTCTCCAACAGAGTCTTTCTAAAATCTATGAAATGAAATACGAAGTCTTAAAACTTGCCGGAAGCTTTTCTTCCCAAAATGTATCTGTTCCCAATCATTCAAAAGGTAATGAATATGGCAATTCTTAAGCACATTGCAAGTAAAAATACGGACTATGGAGAAGCACAACGTTATCTTCTGTTTCAACATGATGAACATACGAAAAAGCCAATCCTTGATGAAAATGGAGAACTCATTCCGAGAAAAGAATATTACATTGACGGTATCAACTGCGATCCCTTCTCTTTTGATTTGGAATGTAAGGAGTTAAATTCACAATATCATAAAAACCAAAATTTTGATGACATCAAATCTCACCATTATATTCTGAGCTTTGATCCAAAAGATACAGAAGAACATAGATTGACCGGAGAAAAGGCACAACAACTCGGATTAGAGTATGCTCAAAAAAATTTTCCGGGACATCAGGCTCTTGTATGTACCCATACAGACGGAAATAATGAAAGTGGAAACATTCATGTACATATTGTAATCAACAGTTTAAGAAAATATGATGTGGAACACCAGACATTTATGGAACGCCCCTGCGATGCCCGTGCCGGATACAAGCATCATCTGACACCGGCTTATCTCATTTATTTAAAACGCTCACTTATGGATATTTGCCACAGGGAACATTTGCATCAGGTAGATTTACTTTCTCCGGCAGAGAAAAAAATTACAGACAGAGAGTATCGTGCAAAGCACACCGGACAGAAAAAATTAGACACGCTGAATAAGGAAATGTTGTCCAAAGGAATTGCTCCACGCCAAACAGTTTTCCAGACACAAAAGGAGTATCTTCGAACCGCTATTGAATACGCTGCCGCTTCTTCCTGCAATATGGAAGAATTTCAAGCGACACTTTTGAAAAACTATCAGATTACTTTAAAAGTAAGCCGAAAGCGTTTCAGCTATCTGCACCCGGATCGAAATAAATTTATTACCGGAAGAGCGCTAGGTTCCCATTACACAGAAGATTATCTGTTTTCAATTTGGGAAAAGAAGAAAGAATCCCAAAATCAATCTCACACAAGATCAGATATTTTCACTCCTTATTCTAACTCTACTACCTCTGCATTTACGGAAGAAAAAGAAACGGAAGCCTTCTGTTTTATAAAATCAGACCTGCGACTTGTCATAGATCTGCAGCAACGTGTCAAAGCACAGCGCAATCCGGTTTATGACAGAAAAGTAAAACTTTCTAATTTACAGCAAATGGCAAAAACCATTGCTTATGTACAGGAACGTGGCTATTCCACAGAAGATGATTTGATAACTGCACTTACTACATCACAGTCGGAAACTGCCAACTGTCGAAAAAACCTCCGTTCCACACAGCAGGAATTGAAAAGGATCAATGAACAAATTCATTACACCGGGCAATATCTTGCAAATAAATCTGTTTACAGGGAATTTTTACACGCAAAAAATAAAAAACAATTCCGACAGGAACATCTGTCAGAAATCACGCTTTATGAAACTGCACGAAATTTCTTGAAACAACAAACAGCAAGTGAAAAACTGCCTTCTATAAAGCTATTGAAATCTGAAAAAGAAAAGCTGCTATCCATTAAAAATATGCAGCATCAGGAATATCAAAAAAGAAAACAATACGAAAAAGAATTGCAGACTGTATGTAAAAATGTAGAGATGATTCTTCATGGACGGTCCGATTTTGAAAAAAGTTCTGAAAAGAATCTGCCACCACGCTAAATCTTATATTCCAGAAATTTCTTCCTTTTTTTGTTGTATTCTTTTGTTATCTGCTTTATACTAAAGGCAAGATAGAAAAGGTGGTGATTTAGTGGAACTGGAAACAACGCTATCGCAAACAATTCGTACCGCAGGAAGCAACTCAGATTATGACTCTGCTTGTAAACGGTTGCTTTCTGAAAAAATCATTCTTGCTTGGATTATGAAAAATTGTTTGGAAGAATATCGGGAATGTAGCATTTCAGAAATCATTGAAAAATATATTGAAGGTGAACCGCAAGTCGCAGAAGTTCCGGTTCTGCCTGATCAGACCAATCCCTCTTTAATCAAGGGAGAACGCACAGAAGATAAAACCATTACGGAGGGAACGATTACCTACGATATTCGTTTCGCAGCAACTGCACCAAAGTCCGGTGAGTTAATCCGTTTAATTATCAATGTAGAAGCACAAAACAATTTTTATCCCGGTTATCCGTTGCTTAAACGCAGCATATACTATTGCAGCCGTATGATTTCTGCTCAATATGGTACTGTATTTTCATCTGCACAATACGATAAGATTCGCAAAGTCTACTCCATCTGGATTTG